>ERZ840057.471-NODE-471-length-42016-cov-67.585591_pt1 | contig 42016 bp, 33 predicted proteins | sample MGYA00519907_ERZ840057 | MGnify/ENA primary metagenome ERZ840057 (study PRJEB31850, sample SAMEA3708862) | human gut metagenome | biome: human gut; feature: human-associated habitat; material: faeces | place: China | collected 2014 ...
CGGCGGTTGCGCTCCGACACGCGCCTGCGGGCGCAGCCCCGAGGGGGAAGCCTTTAGTCGCGGCTGCGCGTCAGCCTTCGCTCCGGGTTGACCCACTTTCCCTTTTCGGGTACCGGGTCATAGCCGAATTTTGCAAAGGGCTGGCATCTTAAAAGGCGCCACACCGTTAAAATCAGACCCTTTACAAGGCCGTGTACGGCGAGCGCCTGCATGGCGTATTCACTGCAGGTGGGTATGAACCGGCAGTGATGCCCGAGGTGCGGACTGATATATTTTTTGTAGCCGCGCAAAAGCGCGATGAGAAGGCGGGCGATCATTGCGGGGCCGTCTCGGGCCCGGGGGCCGGGGCGGCCTTGTCGGGCAGACCGGCCTTTGCAAACAGCTTGCCCAGCGTTTTGCTCAGCTGGGTGCTTTTCAGGCGGGGGGTCTGGCCGCGGGCGACCAGGATGATGTCATACCCGCCGATGTTCTGGGCCAGGTGCTCTGACAAAGCGGCGCGCATGACGCGGCGGGCGCGGTTGCGCTGCACGGCATGGCCGACCTTTTTGGTGGCCGTCAGCCCGATGCGGGTATAGCCCAGCCGGTTTTTGGCCACATACAAAACGCAGTGCGGATGCACATAGCTTTTGCCCCGGCCATACACCCGGTTGAACTGCCAGTTTTTATCTAAAGTGCGGTAACGCATAGTAGTATCCTCCCAAGGCTTCTCCCTCGGGAGAAGCTGCCGCCCGCAGGCGGCTGATGAGGGCAAACCTTTCGGTCAAAACCCATTTGCGGGAAATTTCCGGAAGGTTTTCCCTCATCCGTCCGTGGTCGGGGCCACGGACACCTTCCCCAAGGGGAAGGCATTCCTACACATATATTATAATGAATCCCGGCTTCTGTAAAGCCATATTTGAAAAAAGGGCTGCCGATTTTACAATCAGCAACCCTTTTGTTCACTTAATCTCTGAAGTTATCAGACAGTCAGGCTCTTACGGCCCTTCGCACGGCGGCGGGCGATGACCTTGCGGCCATTCTTGGTAGCCATGCGGTTCAGGAAACCGTGGACGCGGCTGCGCTGACGCTTCTTGGGCTGGAAAGTACGCTTCATTTTTCATTCCTCCTGTTGAAATCCCGGTATGGGCTGTTTGCTCAGGGCTTCGCCCATACACTGGGGCAGCCTTGCAGAGTTAGATTATACGCGATTTACCCCCACTTTGTCAAGGGGGTCTGGGCAGAATTTTTCGCTCCCGCGTCAAAGAATTGGAGCTACAGAGAGTTATCCACTACATTTTGTACTATTTACTGTTGAAAATTGCATCTGTTGTGGAAAACTTTTATTTTTCTTTGCTCCGCGGAAAAATTTTCAACAATTCCGGCGTATAAAAAAATTCCTACTTTATTATATATAGGTGTTGTTTAAAACCCGGTTTTGTGGTATACTGTATTTAGTATTTCTGCGCCCTGTTTGGATATGGGGCGTTCACTTATAACAGGAAGTGGGGAGTATCGAGAATCATGGATTCCTTCAATGATGTAATGGACGCCGTCAAGGCGTACTGCAAAGGACGAGTATCCGATGCATCATACAGAGTTTTCATCCAGGACCTCAATCTGCTGAATTTTGAGGGCACGAACATCATCATCCTGGAGGTTCCCAACGACGTCGTCATGCGGTTTGCGGCGGCGCGCTATGCCGATCTGCTCAAGGAGGCGTTTGCCTCGATCCTCGGCTTTGAGGTGGAGCTGAAGTTTGTGCTGGCCGCGCCCGCACCGGACGGCGGCAAGGCTGCCGAGAAGCCGAAGCTGGACGAGAACGACCTGCCCAGCGGGCGGTACGAGTTCACGTTCGAGAACTTCATCAAGGGGCCGTCGAACCAGTTTGCGTTTGCCGCCGCGCAGGCCGTGGCCGCGAACCCCTCCGGCGCGTACAACCCGCTGTTCATCTACGGGCCGTCGGGTCTGGGCAAGACGCATCTGCTGAACGCCATCAAAATTGAGATCCAGAAGAACCACCCGGATTTCAACATTGTCTACGTGGATTGTGAAAAATTCACGAACGAGACGATCACCGCCATCAAGACGGCAACGATGGAGCAGTTCCGCCAGCGCTACCGCAAGGCGGACGTGCTTTTGATCGACGACATCCAGTTCCTGGCCGGCAAGGAGAGCACGCAGGAGGAGTTTTTCCACACCTTCAACACGCTGCACAACGATGGCCGCCAGATCGTCATCGCGTCGGACCGCCCCGCGAAGGAGATCAAATCCTTGGAGGAGCGTCTGCGCACCCGGTTTGAGTGGGGCCTGACTGCCGACATCCAGCCGCCGGATTTTGAAACGCGCGTTGCCATCGTCAAGCGCAAGGCCGAGCTGTTGAATCTGGACCTGCCGAACGACGTGGCCGAGTACATTGCGAACCACTTAAAGCAGAACATCCGCCAGCTGGAGGGCGCGGTCAAAAAGCTGAACGCCTACTATCTGCTGGAGGGCATCGAGCCGTGCATCGGCGTAACGACGACGGCGATCAAGGACACGCTGAACGACAGCCAGCCGATCCCGGTCACGATCGAGAAGATCCTGAACGAGGTCGCGCGCACCTACAATGTGATGCCGTCGGACATCCGCGGCAAGAAGCGCAATGCGAATGTGAGCGCGGCGCGGCAGATGACGATGTACATTATCCGCGAGGTGACCGGCATGAGCATGGAGGCCATCGGGCAGGAATTCCAGCGCGATCATTCCACGGTAGTGTATTCCATCAAAACGATGGAGGAAAACATCAAGCGCGATCAGCACCTGAAAGAGATGTGCAGCGACATCATGAAAAACGTCCGCACCTAAGTTACTTTCTTGAAAGAAAGTAACCAAAGAACTTTTAATGTTTTAACCCGGGGACGGGATTTGGGATGTACTTTACGCAGCATCGCACATTCTCACCCGAGCATTTAGAATTTCTTTGGTTCTTTCTTTGCAAAGAAAGAACGCCGCGTTTTTCAACAAAGTTTTCAGTTATCAACAGCGCGTATTCCACGGGGCTTGTTGAAAAAAGGGGTTTTCCGGGTTTTCCACAGAAAAGTCCACAGACTGTTCAAAACAAATCACCCGCGATTTTCCGCGGCGCAATCGGGTCCCGCGGAGTTTTCCACGAAACTAACACCCCCTACTACGACTACTACCATAGTTTAATAGTTTCTGCGAACGGAACCGCAAAATACACTTCCTCACACCTACAAAACACCGCTCCGGCTGTGGAAAACAGAAGGAGCACCCTTCCTAGAGACCGCTGAACGTTTTTGGCCGAGGCTTTTTTCCAAAAAAGCCGGAGAAAGAGATAGAAACATGAAATTTGAATGCGAAAAAACACTGCTGGCCAGCGCCATCGACGGCGTTTCCCGCGCGATCACGAACCGCGCCGCCATCCCCGTGCTGGAAGGCATCTACATGAAGGCCGAAGGCTTTAACCTGACGCTGACCGGCTACGATATGGAAATGGGCATCACGACCACGATTGAATGCAACGTGCTTGTACCCGGTGAAACTGTGCTTGACGCAAAACTGCTGAGCGCCATGGTCAACCGTATGCCTGCGGGCGATGTCTGCATTGAGCTGAACGACGAGGGCCAGGCAAAAATCAGCGGCGGTGTGGCAGAATTTGAGATCCCCGCGCTGAACGCCAGCGATTATCCGAGCCTGCCCGTGACCGGCGCCGACAATACGATGACCGTCAAGTGCGGCATGCTGCGCGAGATGATCGAGAAAACCATCTATGCTGTCAGCCAGGACGACAAAAAGCCCGCCCACACCGGCGAGCTGTTCGTCATTGAGCCGGGCAGCCTGACAATTGTGGCCCTGGACGGCTACCGGCTGGCCATTATCCAGCGCGAAGTCGAGTGTACCCGCGACATCCGCATCATCATCCCCGCCAAGACACTGCAGGAGCTGCTGAAAATTATGGGCGGCGCGGACGACGACGTGAAGATCGACGCGAACCGCCGCTATGTCGTGTTTACCTCCAACGGCTATACGATCATGAGCCGCCTGATCGAGGGCGACTTCCTCAACTATGAGAGCGTCATCCCGAAGGACAGAAAAACACGTGTTACCGTGGAATGTAAGAGCTTCATCGACACGATCGAGCGTGCGTCGCTCATTATTACCGAGCGTTTGAAGAACCCGCTGCGCATCTCCTTTGCCGAGGATCGCGTGACGGTTCGCTGCCAGACGCCGCTGGGCAAGGTCGTGGACGAGTTCGCGCCGGTCTCGATGGAGGGCGATACGGTAGAGATCGGCTTCAACAACCGTTATCTGCTGGATGCACTGCGCTTCTCGAAGTGTGAGAAGATGGTGCTGGAAATCAACGGACCCTTAAGCCCCGTCAAGCTCCTGCCCGAGGACGGCAAGGACTTTATCTATCTGGTGCTGCCGGTACGGTTCAAGAACGAGGGCTGAGTTGTAGGGGCCGGGCATGCCCGGCCCTGCAGATAAAAACAGCCGCCCGGTTAAAGGCTGCTGCAGCAAGGTTGAGGGCCGGACATATCCGGCCCCTACGGATGCACCGATAAGATAGAAGGATAATGCATGGAAAAAATTCGTATTAACACCGACTTTATTAAGCTTGACGCTCTTTTGAAGTTCGCCGGACTGTGCGAGACGGGCGGCGAGGCGAAGGAGCTGATCCAGGGCGGGGCCGTTAAGGTCAACGGCGAGGTCTGCACGATGCGCGGCAAAAAGTGCCGCGCAGGGGATACCGTGGAGCTGGACGGCCAGACCGTGCAGATCGCGGAGGGCGCGTAATGCGCTTAACGCACTTAGAAGTAAAGGATCACCGCAATATTGCCCACGCAGAGCTGCACCCCGACCCGCACCTGACCGTGCTGTGCGGCCCGAACGGCCAGGGCAAGACGAACCTGCTGGAGGCTATTTGGCTGCTGACCGGCGGCAAGAGCTTCCGCGGGTCAAAGGACGCGGAGCTTATCAGGCGCGGCTGTGACTTTTCGGTCATCGAGGGCGCGTTTGAGACACAGGACGTGGAAAAATCCATCCGCCTGACCGTGGGCAGCAGGCAGAGCCAGCGCCCGGGCCGCACCGGCAAATTAAACGGCGCGGACGTTGGGCGCGCAGCGGCGCTGGCGGGGAACTTTCAGGCCGTCGTCTTTGAGCCGGACCTGCTGGGGCTGGTCAAGGGCGGCCCGGACGGACGGCGGCGGTTTATGGATTCCGCACTGTGCCAGGTCTACCGGCCCTACCTTGTGGCGCTGCGGCGGTATATGCGGCTGACGGCCCAGAAGAACGCCCTGCTGAAAAGCTACGATATTACGCCAAACGGCAATATGCTGCTGGACACCTACGACGAGCAGCTGGCCGAGTACGGCGCGCTCATCATGGAGCACCGCTGCAAGTTTCTGGCGGCGGCGGCTCCCATCGCCGCGCAGAATTATAGGGACATCTCCCACGGTGCCGAGGTACTGACGCTGAACTACCAGATGTGCACCGCAGCCCCCACCGCCGCGGCGCTGACCGAAAAGATGCGGGCCATGCGCAGTGCCGAGCTGCGCGCCGGGTTCTGCCTGGCCGGGCCGCACCGCGAGGATCTGGAAATTTTGCTGGACGGCCAGCCCGCCCGGGTGTTTGGCAGTCAGGGCCAGCAGCGCAGCTGCGTGCTGGCAATGAAGCTGGCCGAGGCGACAGTGGTCGGTGATTTGTTCGGTGAGCACCCGGTTTTGCTGCTGGACGACGTTTTGAGCGAGCTGGACGACGAGCGCCAGACCTACCTTTTGACCCGCATGGGCGAGCACCAGACGATTGTGACCACCTGCGACACCGCCGCTTTTGCGCGTACCAATGGGAAAATTGTGATGGTGAAGGGCGGAGTGGTCGAAAAAGCGTAGGGGCCGGACATGCCCGGCCCGCAGCAGTACGGCGGCTGCCCGCTGACGGGCAATGACGCAGAGTGGAGGGCCGGACATGCCCGGCCCCTACAGGGAGGTGCAGGATTTGTACTTTCACGCAGGCCAGGACTTTGTCCTGAATACCCGGGATGTGATCGGGGTGTTTGATCTGGACACAGCCGGGGCGTCGCGGCGGACGGAGGAATACTTCCGCCACGTCGAGAGCGAGGGCGCCGTCGTGGACCTCTGCGCCCCGGGCACGCTGCCCAAGAGCTTTCTTGTCACCGATTTCCCCGACGAGACCATTTATATCAGTCAGTTATCGCCCGCCGCGCTGAAAAAAAGAGCGGAGAGGCTGGAATTTTAAAGAACCACAACTGCTGTTTATCTTGCTTTGTAGGGAGGGGTCTTGACCCCTCCGCAGACAGGCAGCCGCGTAAACACGGAGGGATCAAGACCCCTCCCTACAGAACATCCGAAAACGGGATGTATAAAGATACCCACCCACAACAGGAGGCTATCATTTCATGGCAGAAGAAATCATCACCGAAACCAACCGCGAGACGGCTACCGACCATGCCTACGGCGGTGCGCAGATCCAGGTCCTCGAGGGTCTGGAGGCTGTGCGCAAGCGCCCCGGCATGTATATCGGCTCCACCGGGCCTTCCGGCCTGCATCATCTGGTCTATGAGATCGTCGATAACGCCATCGACGAGGCACTGGCCGGATACTGCACCCATATTGAAGTGACCATCAAGCCCGGCAACATCATTGAGGTCTCGGACAACGGACGCGGCATCCCCGTGGACATCCAGCCCAAGCTGGGCATCCCGGCTGTGACCGTCGTCTACACCGTGCTGCACGCCGGCGGCAAGTTCGGCGGCGAGGACTCCGGCTATAAAGTGGCCGGTGGTCTGCACGGCGTCGGCGCGTCCGTCGTCAACGCCCTGTCCGAGTGGCTGACCGTCCGCGTGCGCCGCGACGGGGCCGAGTATGAGCAGAGCTTCAAGCGCGGCAAGCCGGACGGCGACCTGAAAAAAATCGGCGCGGCGGCTTCTACCGGAACGACAGTCACCTTTAAGCCCGACCCGGAGATGTTCCAGGAAACGACGCTCTATCGCTATGAAACGCTGCTCAAGCGCCTGCGCGAGGAAGCGTTCCTGAACGCCGGTGTCAAGATCACCCTGACCGACGAGCGCCCCGACGCGGACCGCCCCCAGGACGAGCAGTCCGGCGAGATGCGCACCGAGACGATGTGCTACGAGGGCGGCATCCGCTCCTTCGTCAGCTACCTGTGCGAGCGCCGCGACTTAACGCCGCTGCACCCGCAGGTCATGTATATGAAGGGCGAGGGTCAGGGGGCTGTGGCCGAGGTCGCACTGCAATACTACGACAACAGCTACAACGAGCTGCTTTTGAGCTTTGCCAACAACGTCCACACCCCCGAGGGCGGCACCCACGAGGAGGGCTTTAAGCTGGCCCTGACCCGCGTGCTGAACGAATATGGACGTGCCAAGGGCATTTTGAAGGACAAGGACGAGAACCTGTCCGGCCCCGACGCCCGCGAGGGCATCATTGCCGTCGTCAGCGTGAAATTGCAGGAGGCGCAGTTTGAAGGCCAGACGAAGGCGAAGCTGGGCAACACCTTCATCAAGGGCCTGGTCAACAATGTGGTTTACAAGGCGCTGACCGAGTTCTTTGAGGAGAACCCCGCCGTCGCGAAGGCGATTCTGGAAAAAGCGACCCAGGCCGCCCGCGCCCGTGCCGCCGCCAAGAAGGCCCGCGAGCTGGTGCGCCGCAAGAGCGCGCTGGAATCCAACCGTATGCCCGGCAAGCTGGCCGACTGCCACGAAAAAGACCCCTCCAAGACCGAACTGTTCATCGTGGAGGGCGATTCTGCAGGCGGCTCGGCCAAGATGGGCCGTGACTCCAACATTCAGGCCATCCTGCCTCTGTGGGGCAAGATGCTGAACGTCGAAAAGGCCCGCGCGGACCGCATCTACGGCAACGACAAGCTGATGCCCGTCGTGACTGCGCTGGGCACCGGCATCGGCGACGAGTTTGATATTAGCAAAGTCCGCTACCATAAGATCTTCATCATGGCCGATGCCGATGTGGACGGCTCGCATATCTGCACGCTGATGCTGACCTTCTTCTTCCGCTATATGCGCCCGCTGATCGACCACGGCTATGTCTACGTCGCCCAGCCGCCGCTGTTCAAGCTGCAGAAGGGCCAAACCGTCAAGTACGCCTACAACGACGACGAAATGAAGCTGTTGAGCGCCGAAATGCCCGGCGCGAAGGTCAACCGCTACAAAGGTCTGGGCGAGATGAACCCCGACCAGCTGTGGGAGACCACGATGAACCCCGACAACCGCGTCATCGTGCAGATCAAAATCGAGGATGCCGAGCGTGCGGACGAGGCGTTCAGCATCCTGATGGGCGAGCAGGTCGAGCCGAGACGGCAGTTTATTGAGAAGAACGCAAAGTACGCGAATTTGGATGTGTGATGTTCCATGTGGAACATTGGTAGTATATGGACAATGTGTTTCCGAAACGAAAATGGATGCGGCTGCGCAACTATGATTATGCCTCTCAAAAGGTTTATTTCATAACGCTGTGTACGCAAAATCGTGAAAGAATCTTATCTGAGATTGTAGGGAGGGGTCTTGACCCCTCCGTGCGCGCGGAAGTTACGCTGATGCCGTATGGGTCAATTGCTGAACATGATTTGCTGGAAATACCAAATCATTTTCCTAATGTGGAAATTTTGAATTATGCCATAATGCCGGATCATCTGCATATCTTATTGGCGCTGGGCTGCCGGGAGGCTGTAGCGGAGGGGTCAAGACCCCTCCCTACAGTGTCAACCATTATAGGGCAATATAAAGCCGGTGTGAGCCGCAAATGTAAGCGTGCAATATGGCAAAAATATTACCACGACCACATCATCCGCAACCAACTCGATTTTGAAGAAACATGGAAATATATCGACAACAACCCGTTGCAATGGGTGTTGGACGGAAAAGCGTAAAGTTTTTGTAACGTAATAGATAGTTAAGGTGATACAATGGAAGAAAACATCATCATGGTGCCGGGGTCCGGTACGAAGGTCATTGTGCGCGATGTGAAGCAGGAAATCGAGACGGCGTTCCTTGACTACTCGATGTCTGTTATCGTGGCGCGTGCTCTGCCCGATGTGCGCGACGGCCTGAAGCCCGTCCACCGCCGCATCCTGTACACGATGCACGAGCGCGGCAACGACCCGCAGCACCCCTACCGCAAATCTGCCGATACCGTCGGTGCGGTGCTGGGCTCGTACCACCCGCACGGCGACGCCTCGGTCTATGATGCCATGGTGCGTCTGGCGCAGGATTTCAGCCTGCGTTACCCGCTTGTGGACGGCCAGGGCAACTTCGGCTCCGTGGACGGCGACCCCCCGGCTGCTTACCGTTACACCGAGGCCCGCATGTCCAAGATGGCCTGCGAGATGCTGACCGACATTGAAAAAGACACCATCGACTGGGATCCCAACTTTGACGAGACCAAGAAGGAGCCCCACGTCCTGCCCAGCCGTTTCCCGAATCTGCTCGTCAACGGCAGCCAGGGTATTGCCGTCGGCATGGCGACGAACATCCCGCCCCATAACCTGCGCGAGATCGTCAACGGCATGGTCGCCCTGATGGACGACCCCGAAATCGACCTGGCCGGGCTGATGGAGTACGTCAAGGGCCCCGACTTCCCGACGGGCGGCATCATCATGGGCCGCAGCGGCATCCGCGCTGCTTACGCCACGGGCCGCGGCAAAATCACGCTGCGGGGCCGTGCCGAGATCATCGAGAAAAAGAACGGGCGCTATGAGATCCTGATTTCGGAAATCCCCTACATGGTCAACAAGACCCGCCTGATCGAGTCCATCGCTGACCTTGTCAAGGATAAGCGCATCGAGGGCATCAGCGACCTGAACGACGAGTCCTCGAGCCGCACCGGCATGAAGATCGTCATTGAAATCAAGAAGGACGCGAACCCCCAGGTCGTGCTGAACCAGCTCTACCGCTTCACCCAGCTGCAGGACACCGTCGGTGTCATCATGCTGGCGCTGGACGACGGCGTGCCCAAGATCATGAGCCTGAAAACCATGATGGAGCGCTATATTGAGTTCCAGATGCAGGTCATCCGCCGCCGCACCGCGTTTGAACTGAAGAAGGCAAAGGAGCGCGAGCACATCCTCGAGGGCCTGCACAAGGCCGTTGACATCGTCGATGAGATCATCGCGACGATCCGCGCCTGCAAGGGCGGCTTTGCCGAGGCGCGGCAGGCCGTCATGGACAACTTCGGCTTTGACGAGCTGCAGGCGGACGCCATTGTCAAGCTGCAATTGGGCCGTCTGGCCGGTCTGGAGATCCTCAAAATCGAGCAGGAGTTGGGCGAGCTGCGCGAGGCCATCGCCGATTATGAGGACATTCTGGCCAACGACGAGCACGTCAAGCGCATCGTCAAGACCGACCTGACCGCGCTGGCCGACAAGTACGGCGACGAGCGCCGCACCTCCATCGAGACCGTCTCCGGCGAGGTCGATATTGAGGACCTGATCCCCGAGGAGACCTGCGTCTTTACGCTGACCCACGAGGGCTATATCAAGCGCACGACGCTGGACACCTACCAGGCACAGAACCGCGGCGGACGCGGCGTGCAGGGCATGACCCAGAAGGACGACGACTTCACCGAGGAACTTTTTGTCGGTTCTACGCATGATTATATGCTGTTTATGACGAACCAGGGCCGCGTCTACCGCCTGAAGGGCTATCAGGTGCCCGAGGGCAGCCGCACGGCCAAGGGCAGCCATATTGTGAACCTGCTGCAGCTGCAGGAGGGCGAGAAGGTCACGCTGATGCTGCAGCAGAAGGCCGGCGTGGACGAGGACAACACCTACGCCACGATGGTGACGAAGCAGGGCCTCATCAAGCGCACGCCGCTGTCCCAGTTCCGCAACATCCGCAAGATGGGTCTGATCGCCATCGCGCTGAACGAGGGCGACAGTCTGGTGTGGAGCCACCTGACCAAGGGTGACGACGAGATCATTGTTGCCACCCATGACGGCGCGGCCATCCGCTTTACCGAGGACGGCGCCCGCTCGATGGGCCGTACCGGCCACGGCGTCCGCGTCATCAAGCTGCGCGAGGGCGACTATGTCGTCGGTGCAGGCGTCTGCCGCCCGGGTGCAAACGTGCTGACCATCAGCGAGGAGGGCAAGGGCCGCCGCAGCCGCATTGACGACTACCGCATCACGAAGCGCGGCGGCTTGGGCATCCGCAACTACTCCAACGGCAACGTGGCGGGCATCAAGATCGTGGATGACACCGACGATCTGATCCTCATCAGCCAGAACGGCATTCTGATCAGAATCCATGCGGCGGACATCAACGTCCAGAGCCGCTACGGCAGCGGTGTCCGCGTCATGCGCCTGGTCGAGGACGACAAGGTGGCCGTGGTCGCCCGCGTGGACCGCGACAACGACGCCGAGACCGCAAAAATCGAGGATACCGGCGAGACCGACCCGACCCCCGAGGAGCTGGCGGCCATCGAGGCGGAAGAGCTGGCGCAGGAGGCCGCGGAGGACGCAGCACCCGAAAACGAGACCGAAGAATAAACCAATACAGGGGAGAGGCCGCGGGTCGGCCTCTCCTTTTTGGTGGATTTGTAGGGAGCGGTCTTGACCGCTCCGGGAAGTTTGCCATGCCTTTCACGGGCACGGAGGGGTCAAGACCCCTCCCTACAAGCATTTGAAATTTTTTCGCCGAAGCCTTTTTTATAAAAAAGGCTGGAAAAACACCGCGTATTCATGGTATTCTAAAGTATTCCCATCACAAAAAAGGAGCGCTCCACATGGAACATCTGCACACAACCATCTGCGCACTGGCGACGCCACCGGGCGAGGGCGGCATTGCCACCGTCCGCGTGTCCGGGCCGGACGCCTACGGCATCGTCGGCAAAATCTTTGCGCCGGTGCGGCAGGGGAAAAGCGTGGCCGACGCGAAGGGCTACACCGCCATGCTGGGCCACTACCTGCTGCACGGGGCCGAGATGGACGAGTGCGTGGCGCTGTTTTTCCGCGCACCGCACTCCTACACCGGCGAGGACGTTATTGAGCTGTCCGTCCACGGCGGCACGGCCATGGCGGACGGTTTGTTAGAAGCGCTCATCACCGCGGGCTGCGCGCCTGCCGGACCGGGGGAGTTCACCCGCCGCGCACTGGAAAACGGGCGGATGTCGCTGACGCAGGCCGAGGCCGTGATGGAGGTCATTGCGGCGAACGGGCGGCAGGGGGCTGCGCTGGCAAAATCCGCGCTGGACGGGCGGCTGGCAAAGCGCATCGGTAAGATACAGACCGCGCTGCAAACGCTGAACGCCCACCTGACCGCCTGGGTCGATTACCCAGAGGAGGACGTGCCCGAGCTGTCCGACGCGGCGTTTGTCGGGACGCTGACCGAGCAAAAGGCCGCGCTGGACGCGCTGATCTCCGGCTACAGCGCGGGCGCGGTGCTGCGCCATGGCGTGGACTGTGTGCTGCTGGGGCGGCCCAACGTGGGCAAAAGCACGCTGTTGAACCTGCTGGCCGGGTTTGACCGTGCCATTGTCACGCCTGTGGCCGGTACGACCCGCGATATTGTGGAGCAGGCCGTGCAGCTGGGCAGCGTGCGGCTGAACCTGTTTGACACCGCCGGTGTGCGGGAGGTGGGCGCGGACGGCGACGCCATCGAGGCCGAGGGCATCCGCCGCAGCTGGCGCAAGCTCGACGAGGCCGGGCTGGTGCTGGCCGTGTTCGACGCCGCACAGACGTTGTCTGATGATGATTTGGAGCTGGCCCGCAGATGCCAGGGCCGCCCGGCCATCGCGGTCTTGAATAAGCAGGACCTGGCGGGGGAGACGGATGTTCCACGTGGAACATTGGAGCCGTATTTTAAGAAGATCGTCCCGATGTGTGCGCGGGATGCCGTCGGCCTGCAGGCCCTGACGGATGCGGTTGCGGATTTGTTAGGCACAGCGCAGCTGGACCCGGAGGCTGCGCAGTTGTGCAGTGCCCGCCAATTGGCCGCTGCGACCCGCGCGAGAGATGCGCTGGCGGAAGCGATTGCGGCGAGGCAGAACGGCTTTGGGCTGGACGCCGCCGCGGTGTGTTTGACGGACGCCTTGCAGGCGCTGTTTGATTTGACAGGAGAAAACGCCAGCGACGCAACGATAGAGAAAGTTTTTGAGACGTTCTGTGTGGGCAAGTAAGTAAAAAATGACAGGAGCCTTCTCCCCCTGGGGGAGAAGGTGTCCGCGGCCCCGCCCGCGGACGGATGAGGGGAGAGCCTGCGGGTGTTGCCCGTTAAAGGAAGTCCACGCGAACTTCGCCCTCATCAGCCGCCTGCGGGCGGCAGCTTCCCCCGAGGGGGAAGCCTTTAAGGAGTGATACCATGAACGACAGGAAAACCCATGACCCTTTGCGTGTCAATGCACGCAATCTCCGCAAATCTATGACCCCGCAGGAGAGACGCTTGTGGTACGACTTTCTGAAAAACCTGCCGCAGACCGTTTACCGCCAGAAAATAATTGGCAATTTTATAGTTGATTTCTATATTTCATCGTGTAAACTGGTAATAGAGCTGGACGGCGCACAGCACACCGAACCGCAGGCCGTTGAGTACGATGCACAGCGCACCGCCTACCTGCAAGGCATCGGCTGCCGGGTGCTGTGCTACGCCAACAATGCAGTGGACGCAAATTTCGCGGGTGTCTGTGAGGACATCCTGCACAATATAGGGTAAGAGGGAACGTATATGGACAAACTGGGAACCTACGACGTCATCGTCATTGGTGCGGGACATGCGGGGATCGAGGCGGCGCATGCGGCGGCACGGCTGGGGGCAAGGACCGCGGTGTTTACGCTGTCGCTGGATTTCATCGGCAATATGCCGTGCAACCCGTCCATCGGCGGCACAGCCAAGGGGCATCTTGTGCGGGAGGTCGATGCGCTCGGCGGGCTGATGGGTCTGGCCGCAGACGCCACCTACCTGCAAAGCCGGATGCTCAACCGCGGCAAAGGCCCCGCCGTACACAGTCTGCGCGTGCAGACAGACCGCAAGCGTTACCACATCTGGATGAAGCACGCGCTGGAGCAAACCGCCAACCTCGACATCCACCAGGGCGAGATCGTCGGCGTGGACGTGCAGGACGGCAAGGTCTGCGGCGTGTTCACGAACCTGCACGGCTACTACGCCTGCAAGGCCGTCGTCATTGCCACCGGCACCAACCTGGGCGGGCGCATCTTTGTGGGTGACGCTCACTATGACAGCGGCCCCGACGGCACCCACGCCGCCACCGCGCTGACCCGGTGCCTTGTGGCGAACGGCTTCACGCTGCGCCGCTTCAAGACCGGCACGCCCGCCCGCGTCCACCGCCGCAGCATCGACTTCTCGAAGCTCGAATGCCAGCCCGGCGACCCCGACGCCGAGCTGCAGCCGTTCAGCTTTATGACCCGCGTGCCGATGCACAACAAGGTCAACTGCTACATCGCCTACACGAATCCCGCGACCCATAAGGTCATTCTCGACAACCTGCACCGCTCGCCGCTCTACGGCGGCGACATTCAGGGTGTCGGCCCGCGGTACTGCCCGTCCATTGAGGACAAGGTCGTCCGCTTTAAAGAGAAGGAGCGCCACCCGGTCTTTGTGGAGCCCTGCGGCGAGGACACCGAGGAAATGTACCTGCAGGGTCTCTCGTCCAGCCTGCCCGAGGCCGTGCAGAACGAGATGTACCGCACGATTGCCGGGTTTGAGCATCTCGAAATCATGCGCCCGGCCTACGCCATTGAGTATGACTGCGTGGACCCCACGACGCTCAAGCCCACGCTGGAAAGCAAGGTCGTGGGCGGCATCTACGGCGCGGGGCAGTTCAACGGCACGTCCGGCTATGAGGAGGCCGCTGCGCAGGGCTTGCTGGCGGGTCTGAACGCCGCCCGCCACGCGCTGGGCAGGGAAGAGCTTGTGCTGGCGCGGCACACAAGCTACCTCGGCACGCTGGTGGACGACCTTGTCACGAAGGGTGTCATGGACCCCTACCGCATGATGACGAGCCGCAGCGAGTACCGCCTGAGCCTGCGCCAGGACAACGCCGACGAGCGGCTGACCCCGATTGGCCGCGAGTACGGGCTGGTGGACGATGACCGCTGGGCACTGTTCTGCCGTGACCGCGAGGTCAAGCAGGCCGAGCTGCACCGGCTGGAGACGACGAGCATCAAATTGGCCGACCTGCGCGCTGCCGCCCCCGAGGGCGCGGAGCTGGGCGAGATCGGCGGTTCGGCCATCGAGCTGATGCGGCGGCCCTACATCAGCTATGATCTGATCGCGAAGGTCATTGGCCGCGGCGAGGGCGTGACCCCCGCCATGGCGCAGCGCATCGAGACGGAAATCCGCTACGCCGGGTACATTGCGCGGGAAGAGCGGATCATACGGGATATTCAGCGGCACGAGAATGTGAAGATCCCCGACGACTTTGACTATGCGCCGATTGAGACGATGACGCTGGAATCCCGCGAGAAGCTGACGAAGATAAGGCCGCGCACGCTGGCGCAGGCCGGGCGGATACCGGGTGTATCACCCAGCGACCTGGCGCAGCTGAGTATTGTGCTGCTGAAGCTGAAATAAACAGGATGCCTTCTCCCGCGAGGGAGAAGGTACCCGAGGCCCCGCCCGAGGGCGGATGAGGGCCGAGTATATCAATTTCACCCGCAACCGGGCAGCCACATACAGTCTGCCCTCATCAGCCGCCTGCGGGCGGCAGCTTCCCCCGAGGGGGAAGCCAAGGAGACGCTATGATTGATAAAAACAGATTACAAGCTAAATGTTCCACGTGGAACATCCCCTTGACCGGCGCACAGCTGGATCTGCTGGACAGGTACGCCGAGCTGCTGGTCAGCTATAACGAAAAGGTCAACCTGACCGCCATCACCAGCCCCGAGGGCATCGAGGACCGCCACTTTGCGGACAGCCTGCTGTTTGCGGCGCAGCCCGAGGTCAGCGGCAGGCTGGTGGACGTCGGCACCGGTGCGGGGTTCCCGGGCATTGTGGCAAAAATCTACAAGCCTGACCTGGAGCTGACGCTGATGGAGCCGACGGGCAAGCGCGTGGACTTTTTACGCTACGCCTGTGCCGAGCTGGGTCTGACCGGTGTCGAGTTTGCGAAGGAACGCGCCGAGGAAGCCGCCCGCAAGATCTGGCGCGAGCAGTTCGACGTGGCCAGCGCCCGCGCGGTGGCGGCACTGCCTGTGCTGTGCGAATACTGCCTGCCGCTGGTCAAAGTCGGCGGACGGTTCATCGCGATGAAGGGCCCCGAGGCAGACGCAGAAGCAAAAGCCGCCGCCAACGCGCTGAAAAAGCTGGGCGGCCAATATGAGGAAACGCGCGCCTTCACACTGCCGGACGGCAGTGCCCGCGGGCTGGTGTTCTGCAAAAAAATATCGCAGACTCCGACGGTTTACCCCCGAAACGGCGGAAAAATTGCAAAGAAGCCGTTGTAACAGCGCAAAAAATTGAACATAAGGGCGAACGATTTTTCTTCCCCGAAACTGCGGTTTATGCTATGCTTTTTGTAGAAAAGCATAGCATTTTTTACGCCACAGGGGAGGAACCGAAATTGCCTAGAAATGATATACAAAAGCAGGGGCGCATTCTGATGCTGCCTGTGGACTGCATCGAGCCGTCGCCCTACCAGGCGCGCACCGCCTTCGACGAGCCGGAGATCGCCGCGCTGGCCGTCAGCATTTTGCAGAACGGCCTTTTGCAGCCCATCAGCGTGCGGCGGGTCGGACTGCACAAATACCAGCTTGTGGCGGGGGAGCGCCGCCTGCGCGCCTGCCGTCTGGCCAAGCTGGACAAAGTGCCGGCGATACTGGCCGACTACGACGACAGCGAATCCGCCGCGCTGGGGCTTTTGGAAAATTTGCAGCGCAGCCAGCTGGACCCGTTCGACACGGCGCGAGGCATTAAAGAGGTCATCCGGCTGTGGGGCTGCACCCAGGCCGAGGCTGCGCGGCGGCTGGGGTTGAGCCAGCCGGCCCTTGCCAACAAGCTGCGCCTGCTGACCCTGACGCCGGAACAGCAGCAGCTTTGCACGGCCAGCCATCTGAGCGAGCGCCACGCCCGCGCCGCCCTGCGCCTGCCTGAGGGACGCCGCACCGCCGCGCTGGAAAAGATGGCGCGGGACAAGATGAGCGTGCGCCAGGCGGACCGCCTTGTGGACCAGATGCTGGCCGCCCCCAACGGGCCCAGCCCCTGCCGCCGCACGATCCCCATGGTGCGGGATGTGCGGTTCTTTGTAAATACATTGCAGCACGCGGTGGATTTGATGACTCAGAAGGGGATCGCCGCCACGACCCGGTGCGATAAGCATGACGGGTGTCTGGAGTACATTGTGAGGATCCCGGTCAGCAGCGACGGTACGGCGGGAAAGGTGGAGAACGGCGCAAAGGAGGAAGAAGGGGAGTTTGAGGTGAAGGTGTGAGGAGAAGGCCGGCTGCGAGGATAGACGGCCGGGATGGCTGCGTTGGTGTACGCTTTTTGACTGCCGCGCGGTAGGGGCCGGGCATGCCCGGCCCGCGGGTTTCCCATAAGCGCCCGTTTGCCGTACACTGCCGGGCCGCATATATGCGGCCCCTACACCGCAGCAATATTTTACCATGCAGCAACGGCAAACGTCCCCGGAACGGTCAAGACCGTTCCCTACAAAGCACCCGTGAACCCCATCTGTAGGGAGGGGTCTTGACCCCTCCGCTGACGCTTGCCCGATACCGGGCAATTCACGGGCAGCCGCCCGCACCCCCCGCGGGGCGTCGGGGACGCCGCCCCCTGCAACGATCTACGAGCTTTCCCACCATCGTTCACGCCCGCGCTGTTTGCGGCATGGCATACCCCCGGCAGATGTTCCACGTGGAACATCTGCCGGACTTTTTTGTTGGAAAAACCCCTTTTTTATCCCTTCTGTTTGTGCTATAATAGATACAAGCGGCCCCAAAGCCGCCAAAAAACGCAAAAACAGGGGAGGTACGGCGTGGCAAAAGTCATCGCAATAGCAAACCAGAAGGGCGGCGTTGGCAAAACCACCACCGCCGTCAACCTGAGCGCCTGTGTGGCGGCACTCGGCAAAAAGGTCCTCATCGTCGATCTGGACCCGCAGGGCAACACCACATCGGCGTATGGCATCTCCAAAAACAAGGTGGAGGCCGACACCTACACCTGCCTGATCGACGATGATGACGTCCGCGAGGCCATCATCAAGAGCGAGTACAACGCCGATGTGCTGCCGTCCAACACCCAGCTGGCGGGCGCGCCCATCGAGCTTGTGTCGGTGCCGCGGCGGGAAATGCGCCTGCGCACCGTGCTGGCCCCCGTCGTGCCGCTGTACGACTACATCTTCATCGACTGTGCGCCGTCGCTCGACCTTTTGACTGTCAACGCGCTCTGCGCGGCGGACACCGTCATCATCCCGATGCAGTGCGAGTTCTTCGCGCTCGAGGGCCTGAGCGAGCTGATGGCGACCCTGAAAACCGTGCGCAAAAAGTACAACCGGTACTTAGACATCGAGGGCGTGCTGTTCACGATGTACTCCGGGCGGCTCAACCTGACGATGCAGGTCGTCGCGCAGGTCAAAAAGTACTTTGGCGACAAGGTCTACCGCGCCGTCATTCCGCGCACCGTGCGCCTGAGCGAGGCCCCGAGCTTCGGTATGCCGATCAACTTCTATGAGCCGAACGGCAGGGGCAGCGAGGCGTACATGGAATTGGCGCGGGAATTTTTGGCAAACAACGAACGATAAGGAGGGACGCCGATGGCCAAAAAGAAGATGGGCGGTCTTGGCAAGGGACTGGACAGCCTGTTTGCCGACCTGTCCGACGATACCGGCAGCGAAGCGTCCAACTCAACGCTGCCGCTGCGGGAAATCGAGCCTGACCCCGAGCAGCCCCGCAAGCGGTTTGACGACGACGCGCTGAACCAGTTGGCCGACAGCATCACCGAAAACGGGCTTTTGCAGCCCATTGCGGTGCGGCCCAAAAAGGTCGGCCCGGGGTACATCATCATTGCGGGCGAGCGCCGCTGGCGTGCCGCACGCCTGGCCGGGCTGGACGAGGTGCCGGTCATCATCAAGGATGTGACCGACGAGCAGGCCGCCGCGCTGGCGCTGATTGAAAACCTGCAGCGCGAGGACCTCGACCCCATCGAGGTCGCCGAGGGCTGCCGGCAGCTGATCGACAAGTACGGCTTAACACAGGAATCTGCTGCGAAAAAGCTGGGCAAGAGCCGCAGCGCTGTGACCAACAGCCTGCGCCTGCTGGCCCTGCCCGAGGATGTGCGCCGTATGGTCAGCGGGGGCAAGCTGAGCTTTGGCCACGCCAAGGTCCTGCTGGGGCTGCCCAATGAGGATCTGATGCGGCAGGCTGCGGCGGAGGTCGCGGCGCAGAATCTGAACGTGCGCCAGACCGAGGCCCTGTGCAAAAAGCTGACAAAGCCCGCCAAGCCGCCCAAGGCGAAGGACGATAACTTCACCCGCCCGAAGCGCGCCGTGGAGGTGGAGGCGGCCTTGAAAGAGGTCACCGGCAGTGAGGTCCATGTTGACTACAAGGACGGCAAGGGCTCGCTGAAAATCGACTTTTACAGCGATGATATGCTGCAAAAGTTCGTGAGCCTGCTGGGAATGTATGACCCGGAAGGGTGAGCAGCCGCTATAAAGCCTTCCCCCTTGGGGAAGGTGGCCGCGGGCCGGATGAGGGGCGAGTTTCCGGCAGTAACCCGCTGACGGGTAATAAAGGCAAACTTTGCCCTCATCAGCCGTCTGCGGGCGGCAGCCCCGAGGGGGAAGCCTTGTAGGGGCGGGGCATGCCCCGCCCGCAGCCTACCCATAAAATGCTATTTATTTGTAAAGCCGAGGGCCGGACATGTCCGGCCCCTACAAGAGCAAATATTAAATAGAGGAGTACCACTATGTTAGACATTCGTTTTGTCCGTGAAAACCCGGACGCCGTCAAGGAAAACATCAGGAAAAAGTTCCAGGACGCCAAGCTGCCCCTCGTCGATGAGGTCATCGCGCTTGACGCCGAGTACCGCGCCGCCATCGGTGAGGCCAGCGACCTGCGCGCAAACCGCAACAAGCTGTCCAAGCAGATCGGCGCACTGATGGGCCAGGCCAAGAAAGACCCCTCCAAGGCTGCCGAGGCCGAGGAAATCAAGAAGCAGGTCACGGCCCAGGCTGACCGCCTGAAGGAACTGGAGGCCAAGGAGACCGAGCTGCAGGCCAAGATCCAGGAGATCATGTACACGATCCCCCAGATGATCGACCCCAGCGTGCCCATCGGCCCCGACGACAGCCATAACGTCGAGGTCCAGCGCTTCGGCGAGCCCGTTGTGCCCGACTATCCCATCCCGTACCACGTGGACATCATGGAGAGCTTCGACGGCATCGACCTTGACGCCGCAGGCCGCGTCTCCGGCAACGGCTTCTACTACCTGCTGGGCGACATTGCCCGCCTGCACGAGGCTGTGCTGGCCTACGCCCGCGATTTTATGATCGACAAGGGCTTTACCTACGTCATCCCCCCGTTCATGATGCACGGCGACGTGGTCAAGGGCGTTATGTCTTTCCCTGAAATGGACGCTATGATGTACAAAATCGAGGGTGAGGACCTGTACCTGATCGGCACGTCCGAGCACACGATGATTGGCCGCTTCATCGACCAGACGCTGGACGGTGCCAAGCTGCCCCTGACTCTGACCAGCTACAGCCCCTGCTTCCGCAAGGAGAAGGGCGCCCACGGCATCGAGGAGCGCGGCATCTACCGCATCCATCAGTTTGAGAAGCAGGAGATGATCGTCGTCTGCAAGCCCGAGGACAGCATGGACTGGTACGACAAGCTGTGGAAGAACTCCGTCGAGCTGTTCCGCTCCATGGAGATCCCCGTCCGCCAGCTGGAGTGCTGCTCCGGCGATCTGGCCGATCTGAAGGTCAAGAGCTGCGACATCGAGGCGTGGAGCCCGCGCCAGCAGAAGTACTTCGAGGTCTGCTCCTGCTCCAACCTGGGCGACGCCCAGGCCCGCCGCCTGCACATCCGCTTTAAGGATGAGAACGGCAAGACCCAGCTGGCCCACACGCTGAACAACACCTGCGTGGCCCCGCCGCGTATGCTGATCGCCTTCCTGGAGAACCACCTGCAGGCCGACGGCACTGTGACCATCCCCGAGGTCCTGCGCCCCTACATGGGCGGCAAGGCCGTGCTGGTGCCCAACAAGAAGTAATTTTGCAAGAGCCTTCCCCCGAGGGGGAAGCCTTTAGAGTTTTGCCCCGCATTGCACCCGCAATGCGGGATTTTTTTTTGCATTTTTGAAAAAAATCGGGAAAAACTACTTGACATAGGGGAGAATGTCGGCTATAATAATATAGCGTTCTCAAGAGCGCAACGACAAATGTGGCGGTATAGCTCAGTTGGCTAGAGCATTCGGTTCATACCCGAAGTGTCACCGGTTCAAATCCAGTTACCGCTACCACATTACAGAGTTTCGCTAAGATAAGGGGGACGGTCGTCCGCAATAGTGGATGATGAAAGTCGGAGGTTTTAGCGAAGCTCTGTATTTCTAAGGCCCGTTGGTCAAGCGGTTAAGACACGGCCCTTTCACGGCTGTAACATGGGTTCGATTCCCGTACGGGTCACCAAAACAGGTCTCTAATTTTTGACGAATAAGCGTCAGAAATCAGGGACTTTTTATTTTTTCTATTATCGCGTACCTCAATTTTACCTCACTTTGCTGCAAAAGGCAAGTGGGGCTTTTGTTTTATAAAGAGTAAGAGGAAAACAAATAAAAGAAAAAATCACGGGATCGGCGAAGCCGACCCCGTGGCTATAAAGAAAAAAGAAAAGTGAAACAGGAACCCGTCCCCTAGTTATTAGTTATCGATATCATAAGAATTTTCCTCACTCCCACAAGATTTATCCTGCGTCCAGTCAGTTCCGGACCACTGTCCGAAGTCCTTATAACGATTATCGTAATCTTCTGTACTTCCCGGCACAGTGCCACTGGAACTGCCGCCGCTCGGCTGAGAAGGCTCAGCGGGAGCCGGTGCCGGTGCCGGTGCAGGCACATAAGTGGGCGTGGACGCGGAAGGAGTAGACGGTGCAGTGTAACTCGGCGTGGTTGTACTGGTGTTAGAAGCTGCTTTTACCGTTTGCTTTGCTTTTACAGTCAGCGAATAGGTCGCTTTCAAAGCACCGTCCGGGGTAGCTGCGGTAACAACGCAGTTGCCGGGGCCTTGTGCCGTGACTGTGCCATGTTCATCGACAGTAGCTATACTTTCATTACATACACTCCATACAAGGTCTGTGTCAGTGGTCGTCTCTGGCAGCAGGGTAGCTTGAATTGTATGGGTGTTGCCCACGGTCAGCACGCCCTCGGTGCTGTCAAGTTGAATCTCTGTCGGAGCAGTAGTCACGGTAATTTGTGCGTTTGCTTTAATTTTGCCGCAAGCCGCCGTCAGTGTCGTTGTACCATTGCCCACTGCAACGACCTTGCTGCCGTTCAATTTAGCTATGCTGTTATCGGCAATTTCATAAGTTATGTCTGTGTCAGTGGTGTCGGCAGGGGTCAAGGTGCAGTTAATATCGGCATTATCTGTGCGGTTGATAACCAAGTCTATATTGCTGAGAGCAATCCCTTGCAGTGGCTGGCTGACCGCGACGGGGCAGCTTGCGGTAAATTTGCCATCTGCGGAAGTGACAGTGACAAGCGTGCTGCCGCCCTTGACGCCCGTAATCACGCCGCTGCTGTCTACCGTGGCAATGGTGTTGTCAGCTACTTCCCATATCCAGTTGATTTTATCAGCGGCGGCCTGTTGAGCTGCAGCATCGGCTTCCTGCTTGCTTTCATAAGTGGCGGCAGTTTCGGCGGTTGCGCCCACGTTGACTTGCACTTCATTGGGGAGATGTACCGCCGTAATCGTCACCCCGCAAGCCGTCAGCGATAACAGCAGCGCGGCAGAAGCAGCACAAAAAAGAATGTGGCTTTTTCTCATAATATGCACCCTTTCTTTGATTTTTAGTTATTGCCCACATTATAGCACGACTTTTGCATACATGCAAAACATTTGTATCCCAAATCCCGTAAAATTGTGCGTAGAAGCAAAACACGGGAGGGATGGCAGTGCAATTACAACAGGCTATTTCCCTGCGTATACAAGAATTGGTAAAAGAAAATGGAATGACCCTAAATCAATTAGCCGAACGGTCAGGGCTATCCGCCAGCAGCATTACGCGGACAGTCAAAGCAGATAGCAGCGTAAGCAATACTACAACAGGAACAATTCTGAAAATATGTAGTGGTTTAGGGATTCCATTCAAGACATTTTGGGAAAGCCCGTTATTTGAGGATATAGAGGTAACGGCAGAGGAATAAAAAGAGAACGGGCGCAATCGGCGCCCGTTTTGTTATTTATAGTGAGGAAAATAGTAGGCTTGAAAAATAGTTCCGTCCCAAGCCACAAATCTGCCCGCAATCTTGGGCAACTTAGCCGCATCACCAGTGCCTAATATGGTCATACTAGTGGCGGTGTCGGCACAATGAGTTGAAACACGGATTTCAATATTTGATTTCAGCGCACCAGAGCAGCTATCAATATCCGGACGTTGTGTGCAGATGATGGCATGACAGCCAGCTGCACGACCCAGCCGTGTGAGAGTAAGTAGACTTTTTTCAATCTGAGCGACAACGGCTTTTTCCTCTTTGCTCATTGCGGTCGTATCAAATAAAATACTGGCTTCGTCGACAAGGACGAAAATGCGTTGTAGAGAGTCAACATTAGAGAGCTTGTTATAGTCCTCTAATTTGGCAACGCCATTTGAGCGAAACAGTTTCAGGCGGCGGCGTAATTCAGTAACAACATCATTTAGTCCCGCACAAATATCGCTGTGAGAATAAAGACAGTTGCAATCTTCCTCCATATCTAAATAGTCGCCGCCCTCTTTCAGGTCAATTAAGTAGACAATAGCGCCCTTGGTAAGTAACTGATACAAAAGACATCTACAAAAATTAGTTTTACCGCCATTAGTTGAGCCAGCAACCAGCATGTGTGGGAGTTGAGAAAAGTCAACCGAAAATTCCCCTTGAAAAGATAAACCCAAGTTGACAACAAAGTCTTTTGGAGACCATTTAGTGAAAGGAACATTGGTAGGTAACGCTCCTTTTGCTGGAATGGATTGCAAAACAAAAATGTTATCAGTCCAACCGTTGTCGATAGCCAAGAAGTGAACATTAAAAGCAGCTTCTAATTCTGGTTGATGTTCGAGCCATTCGGAGAGTGGCTTGCCAGCACAGTAATATACTGTTGTGGTTAGACCTCCTTTTGATTTGCTCTCAATAAGGCGCGGAAACTCACCAGCTGAATTGCAGAAATTGATTTGTGAAAAGTGGTAAGAACAGGAGAGGTGCATTGTCCAGTCAGAAAACAAGAGGACGAGTAACGGCAAAAAGAAAATATCGGTGATTACGTAGAGAGGAAGCAAGAGAGAAAATATATTTGCACAGGAAATCAGGTGAAAAATCTGATAGCTAAAAAGAATAAAAGCCAAGCAGACATAAGAGACAAAGCAAACCTTGTTGTGAGATAGATTATGCAGACCCTCTCCAAAGAGAGAGCCAACAAAATCAAGACGTGCCGTGGTTTTGGTTTCAAGATATTTTTTCTGCATTGTAAAGAAAACACCCTTTCTCTTTAAAATTATCAAAGATAGACAGTTGCGTACATTTTGGCGGCGGGGGAGCAGGTATATTTGATGGCATATCAAACAGCTTACAAATAGGGTCATCATCTGGAATCAGCGTAAAAGGCAAGTCGTCAATGTAAATAACACGCCCAGCTTTTTCAAGTTTGTGGAGTTCTTCTGCTTCATGTTGTTGCTGTTTTTGAGAAGCAAGTTGATGATTGCGCATATTGGATTTGGTGTCGGAAATGACCTGTTCAACAGTGACAACACCATTATCAGCGCAAACATAGTTAGGGGTGAGGGTGAAATTGGTTTCTAAGAATTTCTTGATTTCTTCCGATGTATGATCGACACCGTTAATGTAGGTAGTAATAACGGTTAGGCGGTTTTCATCGGTAGCTAGGTGGGAACGGTCTAATATAGGCGCATAGCGTTCCTCGTGCATAAGGTGATTGGACTTCGTGACGGCGGCAACAGAAGTCATATAATTCTTGTATATAAGAAATTGGTTTGAGGTTTCGTGAAGTTTATCAAAATAAACAGTAGTTACGAGCGCGGCGCGAGACAGACCACGAGAACACCAGTAACGTGCTTTAAAGGGTGTAGCACCGATTTCCTTAGACACATATTTGACAACGTAGCTTGATACTTTGTCGAGGTCAGAAATAGGTTCAAGGGTGTTATAGCCGAAAAGTTCTTCCCATTCGAGACAGTGAAAAACGTCCTGCCCATTGCGCACTTTCTCGCAAATTTTTTTAGGTAATTTTTGAGGGCTATTCACTTGCTCTAATGTAAAAGGAACACAGTCATTTGGCATACAGCTAACAAACCCATGAAGATGAATTGCACCGTCTTTGTGCATTTCGGGGATTAGTAGATATTTGAAATTTGGACAGCGAGAAGAGCCATCTTTGCGTTTTCTGCGCCAGCGTTTTGCCATAGCCTTAATGACATCTTGTAAACTATCAGGAGTATAGCGGTTTTGCCACAAGGTAGGAGAGAGTGTGATTGTAACGAAAAATTGCCACGGGTTGCAAGCTGCTAATTCTCGAACAATGCGAACAGAGCGACTAATAGATGTGCGGATAGATTCTGCTTCTCGTTCGTCCTCTGTGCGTTCGTCGGGCAAAGCCCAGCCAGTTGCAACATTATAATCGTGTATGGCGTGGGTATCGACACCCGCAGCAATGCAGACAGGGCGATAGCTAACCTTAGACGTATTGCCCAGAGCGTACAGGCGGATAACATTAGATTCTAGTTTTGGGATGCAACGAAAGACAGGTCTTTCTTCAACAGTTCCGATGTCATCAACGGGAACATAATGAGAAAGAGAGGTTTCGATGACTGTACAATTTTTAGGAATTGCAGGAAGCATAAAATCACCAAATAAGAGACGTCCCTAAGTTGTTACACTGTCAAGTCCTTGGGCAACGCGGCTCGGTGAGCCGCAAAAGAAAAAGACCGAGGAAAACCCCCGCAGGGATTAGCCCTCGGCCCATGCGTTAAGCGTCCAGCACGATGTCGCTGACCTTGCCGCTCTTGGTGTAGTATACATGGAGATTGCGTCCCAACAGAGACTCAATATCAACGCCCATATTAGCCAGACGAGCGGTAGTCATGTACACATAATCAGTAGCCAGACCAGCGCCCTGATTAGGGCTGATTTCGTAAGAGAGATACACACGATAACCCTCTACCATGTGACCGTCAGAACCACGAAAATCAGCCCGACGATAACCAACAACCGTCATATTGCAAACCCCCTTTCTATAAAGGATGTAGCAAATTTTTCTTTTGCTATAATAATTGTACCAGTGATTTAGCAGATTTAAATACGGTTTTCTTTACGCTAAATGGCTTTCTTCTTTACACAAAACGAAGAATAGGTTTACACAGAAACACATACTTAAGTAAAAAAGCAGCCCAGACTGCTTGTGGCAATCTGGACTGCTCCACTGTTATGCCTTTTTGTTAGACTTTTGAATGTGTTTCTGTCCGCGGTCAATTTGTTTCAGAAGATTACCGTCAATTCTGTCCGTAACGCCGTCCATGTCGCCCTCACAGGCATGGGCATATACACCGAGAGACATGCCCTCGTGGGCGTGACCCATAACTTCATCGAGAACCCAAGTTTCAATCTTTTTATTATAGCTTGCAAAACTGTGACGCAATTCGTAAGGCGTAACATAATGCAATCCGTTATAAGCGCAGTAGATACCCCAGCGCTTACGATAACAAATTGAACCGTAGTCACCAAAAATCCGTTCTGTATGGTCTTGTGGGTCAGTCCGGTATTCTTGACTTTGAGCGGAAAGTAATTGCTTACCTAACGGTGTTAGAGGTAGTACACGCTGCGCAAAATCGTTCTTGCCATCGGTTTGTTTTCCTTTGGCGTTGATTGAGCGCCGTATTGTGATGGTTTCGTTTTCGTAATCGACATCATCCCATTGCAACCCAATCAATTCGCCCGGCCAGAGACCGTAAAGAATTTGGAAGCGATAGGCATATATATAGTAGTCCTTAACCACCTTATGATTGTACAAAGTCATTTCGCGGGTAAAGAGAAGATATACATCGCGCGTCACTAATATTTCCTTGGTACCTTTTTTTGCGGATCGAGGAATTTTAACGCGCGCGGTTGACAGGTCAGTGCGTAGATTGCTATCGTATAGATAGCCGCAGAAAAGTGATAAATCCCCGCGAATGTTACTTAGACTTTTCTTGCTGAGCCCATGTTGGTCATAAGCAGTAGCAATGACCAGTTTAAAATCTTGGACGGTCAATTTGTCGAGTTTGATACGCCCAATGATAGGTTTAATGTGATTTTTGTATCTGTTTTCGAGGTTGTAAATGTCCGAAGTTTCTAATGCTTTTTCCTTTAAAAATAAGGTATAAACATCGTCAACCGTCAAGCGGGCTTTGCTTGCCGGAGCAGCGCCGGAAGAAAGCCATTCTACTACTTTCTTGGCACATTCTTTATGTCCTTTTTCCCCCGGAGTGGACGAGTAAAAGGTTTTACGTACTCCATTGTGCTGCACGCTGATTTTCCAGATACCGCGATGTTCATATACGCGCCCGTAGTATTTCTGAAATAATGTCATGAGATATATCCGCCTTTCTTAGCCGCCGGAAGAATAAACAGCGAATAATATTTATCTTGCGGTAAATGCAAGATGTGACCCATAGCTGCGATTTCGGATGCAGTAAATGAAGATTTTCCTGTCATTTTGGCACTCATAGCCTGCGGTGAAATACCAATTTGGTTTGCAATGCTACTGCAAGTTTCACCGTTTGCAACGATAAATCCATTTAATTCTGAATAAGGTTTCTTTTTCATAGTACGCTGTAAATCCTTAGTTGTTTGCTTATGGATACAGTGTATTTACTTTGCAGCAGAATGCAAGAAGATTTTTTTATGCACCTCACTTTCTTACCTCACTTTTTTTCGCCCTAAAAGAAAAATCTCCATTACCGCAGTAAAAATTACTCGATAATAGAGAAAATTAAAATATATGCGAAGAATCCCAGCAGTTCGATTCCCGTACGGGTCACCAAAAAGCACTATCTCAAATGAGGTAGTGCTTTTTTCTTGTGCTATAAACTTTTAAGGGAGTAGAGGAGTACGGGAATCGAACAGCCCGGGCCCCGCGTCCAGCGTCCCGCGGGGCAAAAACAGCCCCGCGGGCTGTTTTTAGGGCGCGGGAGATGGACGGGAGGGTCACCAAAGGGGCTGTTGTACATCCCCTCGTTTTCTTTTGCCTATTCCTCCGGCCTGACCACCGTTACGGTACACTGCGCTGTAAACCCGCCGCAGTCGGCGGTCAGGGTCGTGGTGCCGTAATTCACGGGGACGAGCCAGGAGCCGTCGAAGCGGGCGATGCGCTCGTCGGCGATGTGATAGGTCACGGCGGGGTGGTCGGTGGTGTCCTCCGGCAGAAGATGGCAGACTGCGCCGACGCGGCTGGCGTAGGCCAGGGTGTGGTGCGCCGTGCCGTCGTAGTCGATGATAACGACATCGCGGTCGTCAAAATACAGCGTGTAGTCGTCCAAAGCAATGCCGCGCAGCGGGCTGGACACCTGCACCGGGCAGCTGGCGGAAATTTTCCCGTCGGCGCTTTGCAGCGTCAGGGTGGTCGAGCCGCCGCGCAGACCGGTCACAATGCCGCTGGGATCGACCTCGGCAATCGTGTCATCGGCCACAGACCAGCGCCACTCGGTCAGGGCGGCGCGGCGGGGGCTGACCTCACGCCCGTCGGCATCCTCGTAGAGGACGGCGGTCTCGGCGGTCTGGGTCTTTTCGACCTGCACGGTGTCGGGCAGGGTCACGGCGGCCACCGGCGCGCCGCAGGCCGTCAGGCCCAGCAGCAGGGCGGGCAGAACAAAAAACAGCGATTTCATGCAAAAGCCCCCTTTTGGCAGTATCATACCACAATGCGCCGCCGCAGGCAACTGTTGCACTTTTGGGCAAATGCGTGTACAATAAACTATATACTTTTGCAAAAGGGGGGCCGGGCATGGAGCGGACGGCGGGCGGCATCACCTACACGCTGACGCGGCGGCGGGTGCGCAACATCAACCTGCGCGTGCGGGCCGACGGCAGTGTGGCGGCCAGTGCGTCGCCGCGGGTGCCGGCGGCTTATGTGGACGCCTTTGTCACGGCGCGGGCCGACTGGGTGCGCACCGCACAGGCGCGTGCCGCGGCCCGGCGCGAACGAGAGGCCGCCGAGGCCCCCGCGCTGCCGCCCAAGGCCGAGGCGCTGGCCTATATGCAGGCGCTGTGCCGGGCATACTATCCGCAGTTTGCGGCGACCTGCCCGGGCGGCGCGATGCCCAAAATTGCGGTGCGCGACATGAACACCCGCTGGGGGTCGTGCAGTCTGCGCACCGGCACGCTGGCGTTTGCGCGGCGGCTCTGCACGATGCCGCTGCCCGCGCAGGAGTACGTTGTTGTACACGAGTTCTGTCACTTTGCCCACCCCGACCACAGCCCGGCGTTCTGGGCCGCGGTGGCGGAGGTGCTGCCGGATTATAAGCAGCGGGAACGGATGCTGAAGCTGCGGTGAGAGCGGGCGGATGAGGGAGGAGCTTGCCGCGATTGCCCGTGAACGGGGTGCCGGCGGAAGGTTTGCCCTCATTCGACCTTCGCGTTCGCTCGTCCACCTTCCCCCGGAGGGGAAGGCTTCATACTCTACAAACAAGGGAGGTTCCCATTTTGCCGTCTCCACAGAAAAAATATACGACGCTGGTCAGCAATACGCTGCTGTTTGCCATCTCCAACTTCAGCTCCAAGCTGCTCAGCTTCTTCATCCGCCCGTATCTGAGCTACGCGCTCGACTCGCCGGACGTTATGGGCGTGTCCAGCCTTTTGCAGCAGGCCACAAACCTGCTGATCCCGGTGGTCAGCCTTGGCGTGGCCTATGCGGTCATCCGGTTCGGGCTGGACAAAGCGACCAACAAATCCAGCGTCTTTGTCAACGGCGCGGCGACTATCGGGCTGGGCTTTGTGGTGCTGCTGCTGGCCATGCCGCTGGTGCGGCTCATCCCCAACGCTGCGGAGTACCTGGGCTTTTTGTACCTCTGCGTGCTGGCCAGCTGTATGAGAACGCTGTGTACCCAGTTCATCCGCTCGCGGATGCTGAACCGGCTGGTCGCCATAGACGGTGTGCTGACAACGCTGAGCCTGCTGCTCTACTACCTGCTGTTCCTGAGCGTCTTAAAAATGGGCGCTACAGGCTTTTTGCTGGCAAATGCGCTGGCAGATTTGACATCCATGGTGTTTGTGTTCATTGCGGGCGGGTGCTGGCGGTACTTCAAGCCCAAGGCGTTTGACAAGACGCTGTGGAAGGAGATGCTGCGCTACTGCCTGCCGATGATCCCGGCGTCCATCAGCTTTTGGATCATCAACGCCAGCGACATGTTCTTTGTGCAGGGCATGTGCGAGGGCTACGCGGGCCGCAGCGGCAACCACTGGGTCGGGCTGCTGTCGGCGGGGTACTTCCTGCCGCAGATCATCACGATTTTGGGCAGCATCTTCTACGAGGCGTGGCAGCTCTCCGCCGTGACCGAGGAGACGGACCGCCAGGCGTTCTTCTCCAAGATATTCCGCGTGTATGCCAGCGTGCTGTTCTGCTGCGTGGCGGGCATCATCATGCTGTGCCAGCTGCTCATGCGGGTGTTCAAGGCTGAATATTTTGACGCCTGGACGTTTGTTCCGTTCCTGACGCTCTGCTCGATGCTGACCTGCCTGAACCAGTTCCTGAACAGCGTCTACGTCGTGTATAAACGGTCTACCGGCTCGCTGTTCACAATGCTGGCCGGTGCGGTGCTGAACCTGATTCTGAACTACCTGCTCATTTTGCGGTGGGGCCCGTGGGGCGTAACCCCGGCCAGCTTCCTGAGCCTGATGCTGGTGTTTTTGCTGCGCGCCTACTCGACCCGCGGTCTGCTGGAGATCGACTTCCACCCGGCGTGGCTTGTGCTGAATCTGGCGCTGGTGCTGGCGGAGATCTGGTGCATGATGAACCTGACCCATTGGGCGCTGCCCGTCGTGGGCATCACCGCGGTGGTCTGCGTGCTGAACATCCGCGAGGTGCTGAGCATGCTGGATACGCTGATCGGGAAGTTTTTGAAGAAACGGAAAAGTTGATTTTGATTTGCCTTCCCCCTCGGGGGAAGGTGTCTGTGGCCCCGACCACAGACGGATGAGGGGCAAGCTTGCGGTACTGATCCGCTTACGGGCTGCCGCCGGAAGGCTGCCCCTCATCCGGCGCTGCGGCGCCACCTTCCCCCCGGGGGGAAGGCTTAAAGGAGCTTATTATGGAAAACAACGCTATCCTCTCCGCCCTCTCCGCCCGCAAAAGCGTGCGGGTATTCACCCCCGACCCCGTCACGCCGGACGAGCGGGCGGCCATCCTGAACGCGGCGTTCCAGGCACCGACGGCGGGCAACCAGCAGCTGTACACGATCCTGGACATCACCGACCCGGCGCTGAAGGCCACGCTGGCCGACCTGTGCGACCACCAGCCGTTTATTGCCGGGGCGCCGCTGGTGCTGGTGTTCCTGGCCGACTGCCGACGCTGGCTCAACGCCTACCACGCCGCGGGCATCACGGACGCCCGCAAGCCCGGGGCAGGGGACTTGATGCTGGCCGTGGCCGACACCTGCATTGCCGCCCAGAACGCCGTGGTCGCCGCCGAGTCTCTGGGCATCGGCAGCTGCTACATAGGCGACGTCCTAGAGAATGCTGAGGCCATGCGCGACGCCCTGCACCTGCCGCAGTACGTTGTGCCCGCCTGTATGCTGGTGTTTGGCCGCCCCACGGAGCAGCAGCAGCGCCGCCCCAAGCCCGCCCGCTTTGCCGAGCAGGCCGTCGTCTGCGAGAATGTGTACACGGACCGCACGCCCGACGAGCTGCGCGCCGACTTTGCGGCGAAAGCCGCCGCCAACGGCCAGCTTGACTACGACTTTGACAAAGCCGTGCAGGCATTTTGCAAGCGCAAGTACGCGAGCGACTTTTCCCGGGAGATGACGAGAAGCGCAGAGATTTACTGGAAAGAGTTTTTGTGATTGGCAGGGAACGCAGGGGCGGATCCCATATCCGCCCGGGCGTGTTGCCGCTGCCGCCGCGCCCTTGTAATCTCTACAAATAAACCACCCCCACCCAACCGTAGATGTTCTGCGGCTGGGTGGGGGCTTTCTTAGTTATTTAAGGGTGAAATTATAAATATTTTGTTTTTCATCCTGTAGTTTATGCTCTAGCGTAGTAAAGTTTTCATTGCTGAGAAAATCAGAGGTAAGAAGTAAATCCTTGTTACCGATATAGACATATACTTTTTTGTTCTTTTTATCGTCAGGAACTCCGTCCCCATAATCAGCAGGGATAATAATGTCACCTTTTTTGAGCGTTACATTTTGCGCATTATAAAGATAAGCCTTGCCCGTAAGGGGAACAATATAGTCAGCTGCTTTTTTATCGGAATTTTCATCTTTGAGATGCTCGTCTAAGAATTTCATGGGATCGGGAGCGTTATTCAGTTCAGTAGAATCAACTTTTTTATAGTCATCACGCTTGCTGTTTGGAATATTTTTGGTAAGTGACTTATCCTGCTTATAATTGTAGTAAGCGATACCCTTCCAGCAAATAATTTCACCGCCACTAAAACTGATTTCATTATCCGTAGTGAGTTTGTGTGCCCAGTTATTTGCCTGATTAAAAGTGACCTTGTCGAGCTTTATATCAGATTTATCCTCACCTGATTTATGGTCAATCATAGAGACAGTAAAAGTATCAGCATTTGGCGGAACTGTGAAAGCAATCTTTTCAGCTTTTGTGTAATGCTGTGGTGGGGTTTGCTCCTCTAATTCATAGGTCTTCCCACGGCGGAGTTGTACAACATAGGGGGCGGAGGTAGTCGTAAAAGATTGATAGCAAGACAATTGTGGAGAACCGCCGCCGCCACTGTCAAAGCCAAGAAGAATATGATCCCCATTTTGAGACCTGAGAACAAGGGTGGCGTCGGATACGGCATTGCCCGCGTCGTCAATTTTGTACAGATAGGTTTTGCAGGTCAATTTCTTGCTGTTGACAACATGAATAATATCTTCAATATCTTTGCAAGTTCCGTACAGCTCAACACGGCCCCATTCACCGTAATAATTTTTATAAATATTTGGTTTAAACCATGTATTATAGGCAGCGGGTTGTCTCCCGGGCTTTTTCATGTATGCATCCGGATACGGCCTGAAATTAAAAGAAAGAGAGCAGCTGACGCCACTCTGATATCCGGTGGGTGCAGTAACTTCGATGAGTTTATATTCTTTTGCTATATCCAGATAATCAGATTTAGTCATGCCATCTCCGGAATTAAGCCGCAGAGGAACAGAGCAATAACCCTGTGAATCACTTCTTAGATTCTCAAAAATGACTTCTCCTGTTGATGTGTCTGTGATGTTAAAGAAAGCATCGGCAAGGGGCTTGTTCTCTGCATCGGTTGTAAAAATTTTTACAACGGCAGTGGGAAAGTACTGCAGGGTAATCACATTGCCATCCGCAAAAGTTCCATTCGTATCGCCGCCGAAATGGAACTCTTTAAAGGTACAGCCAAGGTATATGCCGTTATTATAAGATTGGTTGATTTCGATGGAGAAATCTTCTTTTTTTAGGAGCTGATATCCCGGTATAGGGGCTTTTTCTGTAATGGTAAAATTGTTTACCCTTGCGGGTAACTGACCGGCAACAAAGGGTTTGCCCGATGCTTCATCATAAATTTCAAAAGGAATATTGCCGTTTGCATCAGTAGTGACTTCGTAGGTAGTCTTATAGTTGGGAACCGTTACAATGTATGTTTTATTGGCAAATTCACTGGAAGACCCTGTTACGGCATCCTGTAAATGGACAAAGACTTTGTCACTCGTTGTAGGATCTACCTTTTTATCTTCCATGGTGATGCTGTTTCCGGTAGCAGATACTCCAGAATCGCCGCTCAAGCTCAATGTGTCACCGTTACTTTTAATTGCAAAGTTAATATCTGCTGCAATATCATAATTTCCGGGAGCTGAAGCTTCGTGCAGCACATAATTGCCAACCGGCAAACTAACGGAATACCCTGTACTGCTGGTTGACGAAGTCCAAGAAGCAATCTCCGTACCATCTTTAAGAATCTGTAGCTCTGCATCGCCAAGTGGAATCTTGGTGGTGGCGTCTACTTTTAAAATCGTAACCCCTAAGAGAGTTGGTTCTGGGCCTGGTGCAGGCTCCGGGTTGGGGTTTGGTTCCGGTTTGGTATCATCAGGCTTTGGAACAACGATGTTGTCAATACTTCCGTCCACACGCGCATTCGTTCCGGTGGCCGTGTATACGACCTGTATCCCATCGGCGCTGGTGTACACCAAGTATAAAACCTGCCCGCTGGCGTTGCAGGTCATCCACTGCACGGTACCGCTCACGCCTGCCTGAGAGGCAAGGTTGTCAGGCTTTTTGCTGCCGTTGGGAGCGCTTTCCACATGCAGCAGATACTGCCCGCTGCCCTCGGTCAAGGCGACCTTGCCGCCTGTGACCTCGGGTGCGTTTGCTTCTAATGGGCCTGCCCAGTTGGTCAAGGCGGCTGCATTTTCGGCGTTCCCGGCTACAGATGCGTTCTGCACCAAGGCGTAGTTCTGCGCGCCCTGCCGGGTCGCCGTCATCACACACGCCTGCGTCTCACTGACGGCCTGCTTTTCCTTGGCGCTGTCAATGTACCCGGTCAGCGCCGGGACGGCAAAGGCCGCCAGCACACCCAGAATCACCAATACCACGATCAGCTCCACCAGCGTAAAGCCGCCGCGGCTGCGCGGGGTTCGTTTCAGACCTGTCATAGGGATGCCTCCTCTTTACTCGGCGGGGTCAAAAATGCTCTGGTCGCGCTTGGCGTGCGCGCCGATGTTGTTGTATTCCAGCATCAGATACCCCTTGGCCCACTCGTCCAGCGCGGGGTCTGCGCCGTACTCGGCTGTGCTGCCGTCCACCTTCATGTAGTCGTTGGCGGCGGTCACAACGGGGGTGTTGTGCTTCATTTCCAGCAGGTACTCGTAGTAGTCGCTCAGGGGCAGACCCGCCTGCTGCAGCAGGGTGGGGGTCAGCATGACCATGTCCATGCGGTTCAGCGGGTCGGTGGTGCTGGTGGCGGCTGCCGTGTGCTCCAGCGGGTAGTTGGCCCAGATGAAAAACGGCGTGCTGCGCTCCAAAATCTGCAGCTCGTTGTCGGTTTCGGCAAAGCTGGGGTCGGCCACATGGCCCACAAAGCTGGGCGCGTGGTCACCGGCCATGGCCACAATGACCTTGCGGCCCGTCTTTTCGTACTGCGCGGTAAAGTAATCGCACAGCTCCTGCACGGCGGCGTCGGTCATTTTGATGCAGCTCAGGTACTCGTCCATCAGCGCATCGTAGTCGCCGTAGTCGGTGGCGGCGTGGACAATATCCAGCGACGCATCGTTCATATCGTAGTCGCCGTGGCTCTGGATGGAGACCAGGAAGCTGAACCGCGGCTTGTCCTCCGGCATGGCCTCGTACATCGTTTCCCAGTCGCGGTAGGTGGCCGAGTCGGTCTGGTACGGGCGGTCCCCGTAGGTCTCCTGCGTGGTAAAATCGCTCTGGAAATGGGTCTCGTCAAAGCCCAGCGCCAGCCAGGCGGAGTCGCGGCGGTAGTTGGAGTTCGTGTAGGGGTGGGCGGCCATCGTGGAGTAGCCCAGACCCTTGAGGTAGCTGACAACGCTGTTGGCGTTGTACAGGTTCAGCCAGTTGAACGGCGTGATGCTGGGCATCAGGATCAGCGAGTTGGAGGTCAGCATCTCGTACTCGGTGGAGTTTGTGCCGCCGCCCACATGGGGGCTGATCGTGTGGCCGTAGACCGAGTTGGGCAGGTTCTTGGTGACCGGCATGATGTCGGTGTCGGCCTGCAGGTCGGTGACAAGGTCAAAGTCGTAGAAGCTCTCGGACAGGATCAGCACAATGTCTGGGTAGTCCTCGGCGCTCTCGGGGCTGGCAGGGGCGGTGTAGTCGTCGGCCTTGCGGGCGGTGTTCACCGCCGCGGCGTCGTTGTAGTTCTCCGGCTCAATGACAGGGTCGGCCATCAGGCTGGTGGCCTCAATCGTCCCGGCCAGATAGCCGTAGGTGTAGTAGGTGTTCTGCCACGCCCAGCCGTAGGTCGTCTTGGGCTTGATGGTCACGGGGCCGAAGTAGCCGAAGAACATGACCAGAAACACGCCCAGTGCGCTGCCCGCCGCCCGCACGCCGCGGGCCTTCCAGCCGGCGCGCTTAGGCGCACCCTTGGCCAGCTGCGCCTGCACGAACGCAATCGCCAGAATCGGCAGGTAGAGCAGCGCGATCTTCACAACGTCCTGCGTGATTTTCAGGGTGTAGCTGCCCATGACCTCGGCGGCGGTGCCGAGGTTCAAAATGTCCTGGGGCATCAGCGCCGAGCCGTGCAGGTCGCGGGTGTAGTAGTTGATGAGTGCAATGATGGTGAACACCGCACCCGAAATGCCCGTTGCGCGGCTCCACTTGCCGAGCAGCGCAAACAAAATCAGCGTCAGGCAAAAGGCGGTCAGCGCGTTGAGCGGCGCGTAGAGCGGCCATTGAAGCTGCAAAAAGCTCTCGGTCACGCCGTCGGACAGCTCCAGCTGATAGCGGGAGATGAACCCCACCGCCACCGCCAGCAGACAGGGGAGCACCCCCTGCAAGAGGAATTTCTTCCAGTTAAAGTTTTTCAAATGCTGCATAGGTGATGAATAAATACCTTTCTCTGTAAATTTTGTACATAACTATACATAATATATTATAACACGACACCACAAAAAAAGAAAGCAGAGCCCGCAAAACTCTGCTTTCTTTTTTATAGGGCTTCCACAAGGCTCAACGATGAATTACACCGTCAGCATCTACTGAGAAAACATCCACGATGGTTTGCTCATCATTATCCCAGAGAAGAAGGTTCAATCCATCTTCATTCCAGGAATACTCTTCGTCGTTGATTTGAAGAGAACTCTTGTTTTCACTGTCCGACGCGATACTTTCAATATAGTAGGGCACATTGGAACCGGGCAGTATCCCGGCAGCCTGTGAAACAGGTGTTCCAAATTCTTCCTGTACGCTGTCAGGGGTAACGATGGCACAGTAACTCAAACTGTTTTGAATTGCATCAGGGGTAAGACCCCGCGCCTGCAAGGCAATGCACAGTTCGTGGTTCAACACAGTGCTGCTCCGGGTGGAGAGCAGTAGCGTATAGCGACTGTTCTCCACTTTGTTCAGATAGGAAGCTGGATCGCTTTCAAAGAGCAGGGCATCATTCTGGTCCAGCGTGCAGTCAACCGCCCCTGTGGGCTGTACCACACCTGCATTGTATAGATCCCGAATCAGCAGCTTTGTGCGCACCGTCTCACCGCGGCTGTTGCAATGATAGATTGAGTTGAACATGAGTGTAGAAGGAAAAACATAGTCTGCGGGATCGCAGATATAAGGCACACCGATTTTCGAAATTTCCTCCTGTTTAAACCGTTCCAAATCGTCCAATGTGCAAGTCAAGCTGTCCTCAAGCACAGGGGGAGAGACAAAATAGACGGAAGCTCCATGATCTTCAATGTACTGCTTAAAACTGCACAGATATTGGACGGCAGTGTCATCAATAGCAGGGTCGCCTATATCGACGCTGCCGTAAGTGGCGACATCGTAGAAATTCATAAAATAAGAGCGATCACAAATCATCTGATCGTTTGCGTCGAAAGATTCACGGGAATAAATGCCGGAACTGTCACGGTAAGTATTCACTTTGTAAGCATAGGTGAAAGCATAGCCTAAAAGATTTGGCCAGTTTTTAACAGGAACGTACTGGTATAGAGACAGATCGTTGTCGATACCGCTCATAATCAAATCCGTACCGAAATTAGAAAAGCTGTTTGTATACTCATACCCAAAGAGAACGATGTCGCCGGGATTAATGTTTGCTTTGGCAAGTTCAGAGGGAAATGTCGCACCGAAACCGGCGTGTAGCCCCATGTTTACGACTTTATAGCCGGTGGCTTCCTCCAGCATGTATTGGTCAAGACCGAATGCCGCGCTGCTGCCTGCAACAAGGATAATTTTTGGTTCATTGATCTGATGCAAGCGGTGTGCTTTTACCTGAATTTCACTTTGATAGCTGGAATGGAAAATACCGCCGCCGTAGGTGACGATGTTCAAAAAATTCCCGGCTATCAGCACAAAGGTGAGCAGAAGTGTTGCAGTTAAGTATTTTATAAATTTCATATACAGTGACCTCAAAAATTAAAATAAAGGAAGTTTGTATTGACTGTTCCTGCAGAAGAAGCCGCTGTCTGTACGCAGACGAATAAAACACCCGCTAGTGCCAAGCACTGGAAAAAGAACGGTTGATTTTGAAATTTTTTGTAGAGAGAAGATTCATCACGCCTTTTGTACTGCAAAAGACAGAAGAAAACGGCAAACAGAATGGTAAGAACGGTCTGCGTTTCACTGCCGGCAATCGTCCACAAGTCAGATACTAGCAACTGGGCAGGATTTAAAAAGACAAGCTTTTGCAGGACAAGCAAAGAAGTTTCGATGTCATTGCGGAAAAATACCCATGTTAGTGTAATAAACCAGCATACCAGTACTCTGCGCAGGAAAACGATAGATTCTACATTTTCATCTACATGCAAAAGGCAATACAAATTGGTTTTGGCAGGACGCAGCAAATTCCCAATGATAACCAGTATACCGTTGACAACACCCCAAAGCACGAAGTTCCACGAAGCCCCATGCCAGAGGCCACTAATCAAAAAGACAATGAACACGTTTAACTGCTTGCGGAATGCACCTTTGCGGCTGCCGCCGAGAGGAATGTAGATGTTTTCCACAAACCAGTCGTTCAGCGATACATGCCAACGCCGCCAGAACTCTGCCAAGGTAGTGGATGCATAGGGGTTTTCAAAGTTACGCCCGACTTCTAGCCCTAAAATTTTAGACAAACCGCGAGCCATATCGGAATAAGAGGAAAAGTCAGCATAAATATAAAGGGAAAAACTGATAGCTGCCACAAAATAGTAAGCAATCTGCATTTGGTCTGGCACGATGGAGGTATCATAGCCTGCGTTTACGATTTGAACGAGCATGTTGGCAACACAAACTTTTTCAAAGATTCCCCAAATGAATAGCAGCATTCCCTTAATAGCACGATCACTGTCAAAACAGATAGAATGACGAAGTTGAGGAAGCAAATCGCGGGAACGTTGGATCGGACCGCTGAGAAGAGTTGGAAAAAAGGAAACGAATGCGGCATAGCGAAAAAAATTCTTTTCTGGTGCCATTCCTCTTCGGTATATGTCATTTAAATAGGTAGTTGATTGGAAGACATAAAAGGAAAGACCCGCTGGTAAAATGAGATTTTTCAAGGGAAGCTCTTGCCAGGCACCATTTGCAGCGGTACCGACTGCGTTGATACTTTCGATAGCGAAATCTGTGTACTTAAAAATAAAAAGAATTGCCAGATTCAGTACGAAAAAAAGAACAAACCAACGCCGCTGCTTGTGACGATTTAGAACAAACCCGCCTAAATAGGTCAGCACAGTTGTTCCAAAGAGGATGGGAACGGCAATTGGATTACCCAAAGCATAAAAAATATAACTGCCAATAAGGAGAATGACATATTGTACGTTTTGAAAAATGGGAAGATAATATCCTATAAGGAAGAACAAAAAGAAAATAGCAAATTGCCAGCTTAGAAAACTCATAGAAGTATCCTCCCTTACACTTTGAAGCGCGTATTCTTCTTCCAGATCCAATACAGCCCTTCCAGCACCAGCGTCTCGCGGTACACAATATCCGTCGCACACGCCGTGCGCACACTGTCGGGCAGCGTGCCGGTTGCGACAACCGGCGCGTCGGGTGCGCCCAGCGCTGCGCGGATCTGCGCGACCATGCCGTCCAGCATGGCCGCCGTGCCGTACACAATGCCGCTGTGCAGACAGTCCGCCGTGTTGGCCCCCAGCAGACGCCGCGGGCGGGCCTCCAGCTCCACCTGGGGCAGCTGCGCCGTGTTGCGCACCAGCGCCGACAGCGAGCACTGCGGCCCCGGCAGGATGCTGCCGCCCACCAGTGCGCCGGTGCTGTCCACAGCCAGCAGGGTAGTGGCGGTATCAAAGTTCACCACCACGCAGGGCGGCGTGCACCGCTGCAGCGCGCCCACGATGGCACACAGCAGCTCGCCGCCCAGCTGGGCCGGGTTGTCCATGCGGATGCGCACCCCGCTTTTCAGCCCGGGGCCGACCTCCATGATCTGGCACTCGCACATTTTGCGCAGAGCCTCGCGCAGCCGCGGCGTCAGCGCCGGCACCACGCTGGAAAAGATGACCGCCGTGATTTGCTGCGGCTCCGCCCCGTACAGCGCCAGCATGTTTACGATTTTGTACAGGAGCTCATCACTGCTCAGTGCCGTGTCCGCAAACAGCCGCGACGAAAACACCAGCTTGCCGTCCGGCGTATACCCGCCAAACGTAATATTGGAGTTGCCGATATTCAATGCCAGGATCATGACAGGACCTCGTTTCAAGTATGTTGTCTCTATACTATTATAATAAGGTAGAAATTGCAAGCGTTTTCCACATTCGTGTGCGCCGAATGTGGAAAACACACCGCTTCCTCCACCACCCCCGTAGGAGCCGGGCATGCCCAGCCCGCGCGCTTTCCGCCGCCGCCCGTTACTGCTTTACACACCCCGTCTCACCCCTACATCGTAGGGAGGGGTCTTGACCCCTCCGCGGCACGTCGAGGACGCCGCCCCCTACAAAGATGGCCCGAAATCATCCTACACCTATACACGCCCGCGGCGGCCTGAGGGCAGGCCGCCCTACAATCTTCCGTTCACCCCCCGTAGGGGCCGGGCATGCCCGGCCCGCAACCTCCCCGCCGCCTGCCGTCAATCTTCCACCGCTCACCCATTCCCCCAAACCACCTAATCCCGCAACCCTCTTGCCGCCCACCCCCCATAATTTGTGCCCGTCAACCACCGTCACCCCAATATACACCTTGCCCAAACTTCTCCCTCAAACTTTGTCGAAAAAATCAAAAAAACTTGCAAAAACCTGTTGACAAAGGTCATACTACTTGCTATAATAATCAAGCTGTCTCGCGAGCCCAGCCCGCGGCGGCAGCCGCTGGAGCCTTTACCTACAGCTTGTACACCGTTTTTTGAAGAAAACTTCTTCAAAAAACTTTCAGAAAACCTCTTGACAAACGAGAGAATCTGATATATAATATACAAGCTGTCACGGAAACGCGACAGCGCAGCAGGACCTTGAAAATTGAACAAAACTGAAACTTGTGGAACCTTGATCGTGGGTTTGGAAACCCACGTTAATCAATTCCAAATTTACAAGTAATTCATACAGGACGCAAGCGATTGTGTCTGAGTGATTACAGAGATTTAACGCTTTTAAATGGCGATTAAATACCATTTATAAAGAGTTTGATCCTGGCTCAGGACGAACGCTGGCGGCGCGCCTAACACATGCAAGTCGAACGGAGCTGAGAGGAGCTTGCTTTTCTTAGCTTAGTGGCGAACGGGTGAGTAACGCGTGAGTAACCTGCCCTGGAGTGGGGGACAACAGTTGGAAACGACTGCTAATACCGCATAAGCCCACGGCCCGGCATCGGGCTGAGGGAAAAGGATTTATTCGCTTCAGGATGGACTCGCGTCCAATTAGCTAGTTGGTGAGGTAACGGCCCACCAAGGCGACGATTGGTAGCCGGACTGAGAGGTTGAACGGCCACATTGGGACTGAGACACGGCCCAGACTCCTACGGGAGGCAGCAGTGGGGAATATTGCACAATGGGGGAAA
>ERZ840057.472-NODE-472-length-41975-cov-15.748807_pt1 | contig 41975 bp, 70 predicted proteins | sample MGYA00519907_ERZ840057 | MGnify/ENA primary metagenome ERZ840057 (study PRJEB31850, sample SAMEA3708862) | human gut metagenome | biome: human gut; feature: human-associated habitat; material: faeces | place: China | collected 2014 ...
TACAATAATAGATACGAACTATTTTATAAATGTATATCATGCTATATCAGAAAAACCAAATTGGTTTATTAACAATACATCTGATAAAATAAATTATAATAATAAAGAAAATTTAATAAAAGTTTAGCATGGATTAATAAATGATTTAAATTATATATAGAAGAATTGTATTGATAGCTTTTTAAATATATAGTGGTGGACATTTAGAGGATGGGATGAAACATATGCAAAGATAAGAATTTCTGAATATCAAAGTTAGAATTCTAAAAAATATAGGAAAAAATATAATGAGAATCCAAGAAAATATAAAATACACATGGATACATGTATAGAATATTGGTTAAATAAAGGTTATTCAGAAGAAGATGCAAAATAGAAATTGTCTGAACGATAGAATACGTTTTCATTATAGAAATGCATAGATAAGTATGGTGAAGAAGAAGGAAGAAAACGTTTTGAATTAAGATAGAATAAATGGTAGCATACTTTAATGAATAAAGATAATTATATGGAAATTGTATATAAACGAACATTTAATGGTATATGTGCATCTAAAGTTTCATAGGAATTATTTAAAGCAATACATAAAAAATTAGAAGATTATGGTATAACTGATTTAAAAATTTATTATCAATCTAATAATCATGAATGGGGATTTGGTATTAAAAATCGTGGCGGCGTTTTATATGATTTTGTAATACCATCATTAAAATATGCAATAGAATTTAATGGAGATAGATTTCACCCAAATAAGGAAAAATTATCTATTTTTGAATGGAATAATTGGTCAAATCCATGGGGTAAAAACGCAGATTTAATATATAAAAAAGATCTTGAAAAAAATTAGGCAATTATAAATAAAGGATTTATTTTAGACATTATTTGGGAATCAGATTATAATAATAATGAAAGTTTTTATATAAATTAGTCATTTGAAAAAATAAAAAAATTATATGAAGAATCAAAAGTATATAAAAATTAATATATCTATTGGAGATTTATTTAATAAATTAAATATTGATAATAATAAGTATGAAGAAGTTCAGAAAATTAAAGAAAATATTTATGTAAAAAATCTTGATAATACATTAGTACCTATTTTAGGTTATGTAAAAAAACGAGTAAATTTAGTTAAATATACATTTGATAATGGAAATGAATTAATTTGTAGTGATAAACATTTAGTTTTAAATGAAAATAAGGAAACAGTAAAAATTTCAGAAACAAATAAAATTCAACATTTATCAGATGGAATAATTAACAAAGTATCAGAAGAAACTATAGGTAATGGAGATGCATATGATATAGCAATACCTGCACCACATTTATATTTTACTAGTAATGGTATTATACATCATAATACAACATTAACAAAAATATTATTAAAGGGTTATGAAGTTTTGGAAATTAATGCTTCACTTGAAAATGGTATTGATACGATTAGAGATAAGGTTATTGCATTTGCTTCACAATCATCTCTTTTTGATGGTGAAGAAAAACTCAAGGTTGTTGTTCTTGAAGAGTGTGATGGCCTTTCTCTTGAAGCGTGGAAGGCACTTCGAGCTACAATTGAGAAATATCATAAAACAGTAAGATTTATTGCAAATTGTAATTATATTGATAAGGTTCCAGAACCTATACAATCTCGATTTAATGTTATTATAATTGATCCATTGACAAAAGAAGAAGAAGATTATTTGTTTAATGGTTATCTTGAACGTATTAAATATATATTAACAAAATTTAATATTCAATATACAGATGAAACCGTAGAATCATTTGTAAGAAGCTCATTCCCTGATATGCGTTCACTTTTAAATAAGATTCAAAATCTGTATACAAGAGGTTTAAAAGAATTATCAGCTGATATGTTATCAAATACATATGATTGTTCAGATCTTTTTAAACTTATTATAGATAAACCAGATCCTGTAAATAATTATAAGAAACTTGTTGCTGATTGGTCTACACGTGCAGATGATGCAGTTCTAGCAATCGGTAAAGATTTTCCTAATTTTATTTTAACAACATGCCCGCAATTTGGAAATAAACTTCCGCTTATTCTTATTGCAACAGCAGAATATAATTCTATGCTTGCAACATCTATTGATAAGTTTGTGACATTATTAGGACTTGTATTTAAATTGCAAATTATTTTACATCAATAATTTTCATATAAAAATATTTTTATGTATCTTTGTATTATGATTAATATGAAGATACATTTTTAATTTTTATAAAATATGGCAACAAACAGTAGTGTAATTTTAGAATTTCCTTTTAAAGTAAAGAAGAAATCCGGAAAACCATTTAAATCTTGTAAGAAAGTAAATAAAGCAATAGGTATAATTAAAAATGAAAATGATCCTAAACATAAAGATGCATTTATTTTTGAAGACGATGATTCAATTGTAAATGTTGATATTTGTGAAGTTATATTTAATTAATTATGGATAATACTTATATAAAATATCCGCGTACATTTCATCTTCCATGCTCACCTAATGCAACAGATGATGATAAGAAACTTAAATCTGATGAGCATTTTAATAAGTTTAAAGAAGTTGTAGTTACTGTTAAAATGGATGGTGAAAATTGCACTGTATATAATAATGGATATATTCATGCAAGATCTATAGATGGAAGTTCATATCCATGGCAATCAAAAGTTAAATATATAATTCAAAATTGGTATTATTTAATTCCTGATGGTTATCGAGTATGTGGTGAAAACATGCAGGCAAAACATTCTATATCATATACATTTAAAAATGTGAATGAATTGTTTCAATGTTTTTCTATATATGATGATAAAAATAATTGTTTATCATGGGATGAAACAGTTTCATTTTGTGAAAAAAATAATATCAAAATAGTAGACGAAATATACAGAGGTGTGTATAATATTAAGAATATTATTAAAGCATTCTCTGATTATTGTGATTTGCATAAATCACAAGAAGTTGAAGGTTTTGTAGTACGAAATGCAGATAGTTTTAATTATAATGATTTTGATAAGAATGTAGGCAAATATGTTCGTTTTCAACATTTAAAAACAGATGCAAATTGGAGCAAAACATGGGAGAATAATAAAATCATAAATAAAAATTAATTTTAAGAAAACAATTATGAATGAGATTTTGACAAGTATTAATGAGGCATTTGCAGCTTTCCAGGCAGATGCAACTGCACAGACAGAGAAGGGTAATAAGGCAGCTGGTCAGCGTGCACGTAAGGCTTCTCTTGCAATTGAGAAGTTGCTTAAGACATTCCGCAAGGAGTCTATTGAGGCTTCAAAGACAAAGTAATAATAAACAGTGTTTAATTTTTAAAAATAAAATAATCATTACATTATTTTATTAGAAGTAATGATTATTTTATAATTTTGCTCTATTAGCTAAGTGGTACAGCAAGAAATTTTAAACTTCCAGATCACGGGTTCGATCCCTGTATAGAGCACAATGGTTTGCAAACAGAAGTAGAGATAGTAGTTTAATAATCGATAAAATCTGTGTAGAGATCTCAGAGACAGGAAAATTTGTGCGAATCAAATTCTATCATTCTACTAATTTTTTTAAAAAATGATAAAAAGAAAATTATGAAACTTCAACATTGGTAAGTTACATTAAGTAGAGGTTCACCTTTAATTTGTTTATTTTTGATTTAAAATAATTATTACACTATTATAAAAATAAAACAAATTAAAGAAGAAAATGAAAACACTTAATGAAAATTTAATTGAATTTAAGAAATATCTTAAATCTGAAATAGCAAAAAGAAAAGAATTGAAATTAATTGCTAATAGATCATCAAAAGATGAAAATTATAATCTTGAAGAAACAAGTAATGCTAAATCTAAATTAGAAGAAACATTAGAAGATATACATGCAATAAATGTTGCATATTATATTGTTAAACATAATCTTAATTTAGATGAACAAAAAAAATATTTAGTATACTGTAATGAAACATATAAAAAACATTACATGTTTTCATATCAAACATTTACTAATGAATATTATTATCTTTATAAGAGAATACAGCAATTAATAAAAAAATATAAAGCTTCTAATTATGAGGAAAGTAAAATTAATAATTAAAAAAATCATTAATAAAAGAAAACTATTTGTTCCACATGAATTAGAAACAAATAAAAAACTTTATGTTTTAGTAAGTAATAAATTAGTTCCTATTTATGGAGCAGTTCAAGGTGGACATGCAATAGCGCAGTTTCTGATTGAACATCCAAATAGTGAATGGCAAAATGATACAGTAGTTTACTTATCATGTGATCTTGATAAATTCATTAATCAAATGAAAAGAAGATTATATATTAGTAAAGATGAAGAAATGAGTGTATTCAAAGAACCTGATTTGAATAATCAAATAACAGCAATTGCATGTTATAAGATTCCTCAAAATTATGTAAGACATCTAAAATTATTGAAGTAATAATACGATATAAAAGAGATAACAGTTTATACATTATTCTGTTATCTCTTTTCTTTTTAATAGAAATAAATACATTATAAATAAAGTTAATTATTATGAAATCAATTACAGAAAAAATAGGATATATCGATCAGAAACAATTTAATTTAGATAATGTTGTAAATTCAATGGTTGAATTTATGACATCTCCTGATATTCATTGGGATACTAATTATGAAGTAAAAGGTAAACCTAATGTGAAAGATCTTGAAGGCTTTCTCTATCATACATTTACATTTGATTTAGATAATCCTAAATTAGGTTTTATTAAAGTTATATTAGTTAATATAGATACAGATAAAGTTAATACATCTTATAAATTTCAAGGCTTTATCGATGATGATGAAGCTGCATTTTATTCACCAGTTGATTCTACAGTAGATAAAAAGAAAAATAATTGTGGTTATATTTATATTAACTATAATACTTTTAAAGGTTATACAGGTAATAAAGAAGAATTAACAGATGAACTTAAAGAATATGTATATCATGAACTTAGACATTATTATGATAATATAATGGGTGTATTTGGAGGTCCATTAAAAGAATTACTTCATATTACATTAATAGCAGATGAATTTAATATTAATAGTAAGGTATTTAAAGAAAAAACAAAAGAAGCATTATTAAAGAAGGATACAACATATAAATCATTAAAGAATTTTCTTTATGTTTCGCAACCAACTGAATTAAATGCATGGTATCATTCATTTGTTCAAAATATGATGACATATACAAAGAAGAATCCAAATGCAACTAAAGATGATATATTAAAATATATAGAAACACCTGCATTGAATAATAATGATTATGCATGTTTTATTTACAGTTATGCTATTGTATATAAAACATTTGGTAATTATTCTAAAGCAATAAATGGATTATGTGGTCAAGATCCTATAAAATTATTTTATTATATAACAAATACATTAAATGAATGTAATCCATCTGATAAAACAATTAAACAGATGAATGATTTATTTGATAAGAATTATATAAACTATTTTACAGATACTGTTGATTATAAAACATTTGGAACAAAATTAAGTGCATTTATTAATGATTACTACATGCATTATGTATATAAAAAAATTGCGCCAAAATATTTACATACATATAAGAATATGCAGAAGTTTATATCTACATTAGTTTAAAAATAATTTAATTAAAGAAAAATGAAAGCAAAAGATATAGCGAGTTAGTTAGGTAGTTTGGCTGCTGCTGCTTCATCACAACCAGGAAATTATGATGCTAATGATATAGATACAGATATTCCTGATGAACTTCAAGAACCGGACCCGATATTTGTTGTTGAACATGAAGAAGTAATGTCAGCAGATACTGCTAAAGCTTTAAAATCAGTTAAATAGATTGTTAATACAATTGTACCTGCAGCATATTAGGAAAATCCTATTATTAAAGATAAAATATTATAGGATGCTGATTAGCTTGGTCAACTTTACTATCAGTAGAGCATGAATAATGTTATGATTAAAGTAATTATGGATACAATTTCAAAAGGAGATACATCTGCAAAATTATTTGATTCATATACAAAATTAATGTCTATTGCTAAAGATTTTAATAAGCAGATTAATGAAATGCAAAATCAATTTAGAAAATATTATATTGATACATATCTTGATCTTCAACATAAAGAGGATGAAGATCTTATTGCAGAAGATAATGGTGTTAATCGTAAATTAAAACCAACTATAGCAAATCAAGAACCATAGCAAGTTACATATGAAGAAGTAGAACAATCTCATGGTGAAAGTAATATGGATTTACGTGAAACTTCAACTAAAGATACTACATTAAAAGTACAAGACTGGAAAAAAGAAATATATAGAAAGAAATTTGAAGAAAGTAAAAAGACTGAAGGATAATCGTAAAATCCTTCAGTCTTTTTTATTATAATTGATATATAGAACACATTCCTGTTGTTTCTATATCATTCTAAATACCATGTACATTAAACTATACTGTTAATTGTAAAATACCTATTTCTTTTCTACCTGATTTATTTTCTGGTATATTATTGGTCATTCCTCGTTGATTATGGATTATTTTAAAGTCTTTTATTTTTAACATTGAATTTTCAAATGTTGGTGATTCTATCTATTCTATTTCACCTTCACTTCTTATTAATGTATATTTTATATCTCTAATATAATCTCTAATAATATATTTCTCTATATTATTTAATCCTTCTGAAGGAATATCTTTTACATTAAATGATAAATCATATATATTTGTTGTTATTGATGTACCATATTGTTTAATATCTAATGTATGAATTTGTTCATGCTGAATAATATCTCTATCTGATTTTTTATCAATAGTTAATTTACATTGTAATTCACCAACTTTAGATTTATGTGATTCTGTTGCTTCTTTAACTGTAAATTTAACTTTATTTGTTTTAGAAACATTTCCTTTCTATGTAAGTAAATTACAATTACATCCTTCATTTTCAACAATAGTGCCATCACTATAGTATATCTTATATTTAAATGATATATTATTTGTATTTTCATTTGAAGAACCAGTTTCACTTATTGTATATGTTGCAGTTTCTCCATATGTAGATAATGTATTTAATGGACTAAACTATACATCAAAACCTACAATAAATACCTCTTTATACATAATATTTCTTGTACCTTCTTTGAATTTACCAACAGTATTATTACTTCCATCTGCGTCTACATATACAAATCCATCAGCTTCATTTATAACACGGTTTCCATATACATCACAACATATCATATTAGGCGATTGAGAACCTAATAATTCAGGTTTAATTGATAATATTTTATTTGCAGATTTAAATACAACTTGTTTATCTATTAAACCTTGTTCTGATTCAAATGTTTCATGATCATCTATAATATAAGATTTCCAATTCCAATGAATTCTTAAAGGTACAGATGTATCATTAAATGATTGTGATAATATATTTTGTGAAACATCAGGTCTTAATATAATATTTCTACCCTTTGATATTGTAACAGGTTTATCTTTATAGATATAAAGAGCTTCATCTTCATATTGATTTTTTGCATTTATCCATATATTCTATAATAATTTAGGATCATAATCAAATATCTATGCAGAATAAGTTGTATCAAGATAACTATCAAATAATAATGATTTAGGATCATATGTTACGGTTGTTCTCTAAACTACACCTTTGTTATATCTTGATGTAAATTCTTCACCATAACCATTTACACGTAATACATACTGTGCTGCTCTTAAATGTGCTGGACACATCTTTAATTTATAAGGTTTACTGGTAATTAACATACCACCTATACTCATATCTCTACATGCATTATTATGATATAATTTATTATTAAATTTATCAAGGTCTATTAAACCATTTATTGTATATGTAAATGTTTTATCTTCATTCTGATTAACATTAATAATACGATATGCAGTTTCATTATCTATAGCTTTATCAGTATAATCATTATGTATGACTGTTTCATCTGCATAACAAATTTTGATAACCTAATTCTTCATGAAATACTGTTTTTTATTAGATGTATGAATATAAGATAATAAGTTTGATGTATCTAATATTATTTCATCATTTGGATCAAATACATGTTCATTAGCAGTATATACATATGCATTTATAGAATTTGTAAAAAATGCAGATGAATTAATTGATGAATTAACAGAAGATTCAATTGATTTTTCATAAATATCTTTAAATGCGCTAGCATTTAACATATTAGATGTGTCTTTAACTGTTATATAAGAATTATTTACATCAAAACGATAATATGATGAATCAACTATAGAAGAATCAAATGTATAGAATTTTTGAACTTCAAACGGATATATATCAACTAATATATCTTTCTATATACAATCATATATACATAATCCTACATGAGATGAATTTTGTAAAATTTCTCTATTAGGACTTTCATCAACTAATGTAAATTTATATACATCATTTGTTTTACTTATATTTAAAACCTATTCAGTAAAGTTATTAAATATAATAAAGTTTCCAGGTTTAGGTGTATCTATTGCATAAGATATATTATCATATTCTATAGTGTTTGGACTATCTACAATAGGATCAATATCATATATTCTATATGTCTATGGATAAATTGGATAATCACCATTCTCATTAATACTATCAAATAATGTATTTGTTTCATTATTAGTCATATAAGTACCTTTTGCATTATAATGATAAAAATCTTTATTATTAACTAATTCAGATTCATTAAGAATAATATCGAGACTTATAGGTTTTGTTGTAACTGTTGTTATATCATCACTCTGATTAACAAATATATTATTATAATAATCATATGCATTTACTGATACTGTATAATTACCTAATCTATTTACAGAAACATCCACATATTTGTTTGTATGTACACATTTTTCTATATCGTCCTGTGTTTTAACATTCTTTAAAGAATCTATAGTATATATAGGAACTCTATCAGACATATATGTATAATTTACATTAATAGGTTGTTCACTACTTTCTAATTCTTCACCGAATTCTAATTCACATCCATATGCTTTACCATTATTGATATTTAAATCAGACTGTTTATTTCTGAATAATATACGTCCTTCTATAATTTCAAGAATATAATCGCCTGGAAGTAATTCATCATTATTGCCACATTTATAATTACGAATAATTATCTAAGGTACATTCCATTTATTCTATGATGTATATATAAATTCAGAATTTAATCCATTATAGTGTTTTGAACTTATTTTCTTATCAGTTCTCTATGCCCAATATAATTTATACTTATCATAATGCCTTTCTGATTCCATAGGGTATAAAATAACTTTCTGAAAATCTTTATAAACAGGTTCATCTGCTTCTGTTTCATATAATGCATAATATTCTTTTCCTGATTTCTAATCAGAAACAACATTTATAGAATACGCAATATTAGACTTCCAATCACCATGACAATATCTTAAATTACCCTGTGTTATTTCTATAATAGGTAATTCTTTGTTATCAATTTTTGTGAAATTCTTTGTATCATCATAAAATAAGATTTCATTATCCTATATAAGAATAGGATTGTTTATATAACTTGTATCTGTAAATTCTGCAAGTGTTCCAGAAGATACATTTTTATTTGTTAACTGAAATTGATATTCATTTACAGTTACTAATGTTTCTAATGGTGCTGAAATATAAACAGTTCCAACTTTATCATTTGGCGTTGATGTATCTATAATAAAATCTTCTATTTCGAAATCATCATAATCACCAATTGTTAAAGAATCAAATTCATTTAATGAACATCTTAATATTGCTGTTGAATTTCTGAATAAAATATCATTAATACATTCATCATCTACTGACGAATCTAAATGAGATGTATTTAATATAGTATCAGTATGAATTTCATTATTTGATGAATCAATTGAAACATATATATTTGGATTATATTTTATAATTTTTGGTGTCACTTTAGATATTGTAGTAATATCCTAAAGATGATGCTATGTAACATAAGCTTGATTTTTCAAACGTTCTACTATTATACCTTCACCACATATATCTGATATAAAACAATTAACTCCCAAAATATATTTTTCTAACCACTATTTAACAGAAAAGAGTTTTGCCAATATTTCATCTGTTCTATATTCATAAATAGTTTTTGTTATAGGTAACTAGAAAAATACAGAATGTTTCTATGTAAAGTTATCTGATAAATCCTAATGATGCGTATCTTTATATGATGCTTTATATAAACCGGATTCTGGTGCAGTTGTAGGATTATCTTTTGCAGGATTATCGAGACGACGTGTATACATATCAAGATATTCACCAGTTTCATCATCTATTTCATTAAGATGATATATCATTGATAATCTGTTTATTTTTTTATAACGTTCGAATTCACCATATGTAACACCTATTTTCTTTAACTTTGTATTTAAAGATTCACCTTTCTATAAATCATATGTCTATAAAGTTACATATCTGTCTTTATTATTCTAATCTTTTATTTTATACCATTCTTTAAATATTAAATCACCGTATCCTAAGAATTTAATAGCTCCCATTAATGCTTTATATGTTCCAACATATGGGAATATATTATCATAATTAATCATAAGTTCTTTTGACTTATCATTAATTAATGTCCAATCAACTCCTTGTTCATCTGGATCCTATGATTTAAATATATTTGGATATTTTACAGGATCTGGTATACCGAGATTTCCTAATAATGCTCTATATCTTTCGTCTTCACCAACAACTTCAGTTAAGAATGTAAATAAACCTAATATATATTTCTTATTTGTTTTATTACTGACGATATACATTGCCATTATATTTTGATAACATCCTTCTACTTCTGTCTGAAAACCAACAGAAAAATATATTGGCGTATTAGTATCTTTAACAAAAGGATTATGTGCATCTGATATTATATTTGACTTAACTTCATGTGTATCTTCCCAAATAATATTAGCAACACTATCAGATGAAATAAATTTCATTTCAGAATTTTTCTGAAATTCAAATTTTAAATAATATTCATCTGTTGCAATATTAAAATTAGGTCTATTATTATCTTCATCTAATATTATGAATGTACTGGCAGCAACGAATTCTGTAGAAACTTTATCCTATGTAATTGAACCTATATACCTTACACATGGAAATAAATCTTCATAATTAAAATTATTTACAATAAGATAATTAACAAATGTTTTCTAATTAAATGATTCCGGATTATCATCTAATAATGTAAGTACTAAATTAGTTAAATTCTTATAATTATTATTATTTTCTACTGTACATGTTTCAAATATATAATTTACAGGATAATCCTATGTAATTGAACCAACCAATGTATTAAATGTTAATCTTACTGTATTATAAATATTTCCCTTAAGAATATCAAAATTTTCTTCCCAACGTTTTTCATTTCTATTAAATATTGTTCCTTTTGATTTTTTATATGTATATTCTTTATTAAACAATATTAATTCAGTAATATTATTAATGGTAAATTCTACAGAATTTCCTGTTTCATTATTTACAATACCAGTATTTACTTTTATATTATCAACATAATTAAATAAACCTTTGTTATCAAATTCAACAGTTAATATATGATCTGTATCATCAATATCATACATGAAATGCCCTTTTGGATTATGAAGAAAATATGATTTTAACTTTACATGTGGTATTATTTCCCATTGAATACTGTATGTTTTTTCAACGGGAATTTCATATCCTTTTTCTGTATAAAAAACTAATTTATCTCTTTGATCTATATTACTCATTTTTCAATTATCAATTTAAATTTGTTGCATTTTTAGGATATGTATATGCGTATGCCAATTTTATTTGCTTAACAGAATCTATAAGGAATTCAAATAATTTTTCTATTTGCCTGAAAATAATATCATTCATAGGATTCGCAAATAATTCGGGTGATATAACATTCTTTAATATATGATGTTTATAGTTATAACCTAAGTTTTTATAATCATCATATATATGATCTTCTTTCTCTGTAAATGAATTAATATATTTAAATCTTGACATAGTTCTTCTAAATATTCCTTTTATTTTAGATATTTATTATAGAAAAAGAGGATAACTCATTTCTGAATTATCCTCTTTTATTATTTATAATATATTATTGCTGATTTACAATAATACCTAAACATTTCTTTTCATTTATACTAATATCTATTAATGCATATTCATATGGATCATTCGCATTTTTTCCGAATAAAACATCTATAGATAAATTCCATTTATTAGAATCATAATATACATAATCTAATATTTCCTATCTTATCGCTGTAAGAATTTCATCTTTATCTAGATTCATTCTAAATAAGTATTTTTCAAGATTACAACCGAACATTGGTGTTCCTAAAACTTCTCCAGGTTTTGTACCAAGAACAACTCTTATCTATTGTAATAGATTAAATATTTCATCAGTAGACTCAACCATTGGTTCGTAATCAAGATCCGTCGGTAATTTACAATATAATTCTCTAATCATAATTATTATGTTATTGTCTTAAAGTTTTCTAATGTTAATTTATTATTTTGTGTATAACCTATTAACTGCATATTAAATGCAGATAATGAATCTAATGATTGTGTATCCGAATATTCAACACCATCAGGCGAAGTAAAACCACCGCGTATCAATGGTAATATATCTCTAACATCCTTTGAATTTCCATTATAATCCTGATATGTTCTTGTCAAAATAATATCACCATATGAATCAATACCATAAAAACCTCTTTCACAATATATATTTTCATTTTCAACGTCTGCATCAAACCAAACTTTTACAGAATCGATACCATCTATTGCTTCAAATAATGCTGTAATATCAGATAACGGAATAATATCTTTGCGCGTAAACTTTATAAGGTAATTAGATAACGCATTTAAACATGCAGAATATATACTCTATAAATTATAGCCTTCCCATATTTTTACCTATGTATTAACTGCAAATCTTGGTGTTTTTGGTTCAAGTATTTTATTTTCTACTGTAATTATTTTCTAACCTGAATTATCAATTAAATTAATAATATTATTCTGTTCATCTGTAGATAATGTAAATACAGATTCATCAACAGTAAAATAATTTGATGATGATGAAATACGTTTTGTTAAATCAGGAATTAATAAAAGATATACAGTATTATCTGCAAGATCTGTATCTTCTATTTGCTATTGTGCAAAATTACGTTTACTTAATATATCCTGTAAATTATTATATAACTCTTTTGCTTCATCTGATTGTTCTCCATATACAGAAACAGCATCTTGCCAGTCGCTGAATGTATTCTTATACATTGTATTGTATACATCATAATTAAGCTATGCCATATAATTAGCCTGCTTCTATGTATATCCTTTTATAATTTCTATAGTAGAAAACATATTCATTCTCTTAAAGAAATATCTGTAATTAATTTCATTCGCGAGAACAAATGATCTGGATGTATGCGGTGCAATTAACTATGTAAGTCGAATATCTTCTGACTCAGAACCAAATATTACATCTGTATCACATTGAACTTTAAAATTATCAGCAAGTGAAATTTCAGATCCATCTGTTGCATAACCTGTTCCTTGTATTTCAAAATACTGATCCTAATCTAATATCTGTTTTGGAAGATTACCTGTTACACCATCAGTAACAATATATTCAACATAAATAGTGGCACCTTCAACAGGAATCATACCCATTTTACCATCGCCAAATGTAACGTCAATACCTCCGTTTATACCCGTTTTAACAACACAGACTTTCTAATCAAAACCAGCGTCTATAAATGATTCTATTCTATCCCATAATTCACCATTTACATATACATTTATAAAATACTCATCTATATCTGCATAATTTCTTTCAGTAAAATTATATGATTGCCATTTACTACCTGTTGATGTTGCAGCCTGATATTTTACTGTGCCTTGTATAATTGTTGCTGTTATATAATTACCAGCGGTCATTGTTATCTATGCAGTATCAGCACCAAATAATACTGTATATGTTGCACCATTAATCGCGCATAATAGTTTTGTTCTATTTGGTATGAAACATACATTACCATTTAAATCTTGATTACCAGTATCATAATAAACAATTTTAACTGCACCGCGAGCAGCAATTGCTCTACCTGCATTATGTCCTGCTAATCTTGCTAAACCTCTGATTTGATCAGGTCTATATGCCGTTTTTATATTTAATCCTGTTATTGAATCTTCTATGTAATAGAAAATCATTCGTCCGAGATGTAAAATTACAGAAAGTAACTATGCAAAAGGTGAAGCCATTGTAAACTGCTGTTCAGATACATTGTATGTTTTTTTCACCCATGCAATAGCATCATTCCATAATTCCTCATACTTAAGACGGTTTAACTTGAATATTTTTAAATCATAAATTGATGCCATTTTTACTTACTTTTTTCTAATTTTTCTAGTCTTTTTTCAAGTTTTTCTAATGTTTTCTTTAAATTCTTATTTTCTGTCTCCAAATCTGAAATTCTCTGTTCATGATCTTTCTTTGATTTCTAAAGATCTCCGACAACTAATGAAATAGCAGCAGAATAGTTAACACGCCAGTGATCAAGATCATCTTTATCCATTAAATATGAAAGACCATGTTCTTCTAGATCCTGTGCAATAAATCCATAAGAAAGTTCAGAAGTATCAAGCCATCGGAATTGAATAACATCAGGAATATATGTAGATGTATCAATATGTTTAACGTCTGTTTTTAATTCAATATCAGAAGATGCATAAAACGCATTTGCATATATATTCTTTCTTGATACATAAACATTTGTTTCAATATTACCATCATCTGCAATATATTTTGTTTCACCAATATCACGTCCATTATATGAATCTTCTGTAATACCGAGAATATAATATTTCTTATAATCAGCAGTTGTATATGAAAGTGAACCTGCATTATAAGTTTTCCACATTAATTGATTATTTGCATAATTAAATACAGGTACTTTACCATTTTCAGAAATAGTCGGTTTTAACCATGTAATACCTGGTGTATTTGCACCATATTCATTTGAAAGTGAACCCCAAAATGAAATATATCCAGAATCAGGACATGATAATACGAGATTCTAACCATTATAACCGATACCAGGAAGTTCTTGAATCTTTTCTTCACCACCTTTCATTCCGAATACGATACCACCTGACATTCGTCCACCTGTTAACGGAAGATATGTAGATGCATTATATCTTTGGAAACTGTCAATTTTTGCATTTACATTATTAATAGATGTATTAAGAGTATTTAAATTATTATTTATTGTTGTTTTAATTTCATCTATTACTTCTGTCGCGCGAACTGCAGTATCTATCGCATATAGAGAAACATCGAGTCTGTATAAACCTGATGCTGTATCAGATTCAATCTTTGTTATATAATAGAAAGGTAACTATGCCTTATTTAATGATTCCGAGATATTTGTTTTTGAAACTGAATTTAACTTATTTCCTACTACTAATAATCTGTTATTAAGAGATGTACGATAAACCTAACCATTATATGTCTATTCAAAATATAGAGTTTCTATACAAGTCGCCAATGAAACAGGCTTACCATCTCTTGTATATTGTTGTCTAACCTAAGCTGTCTACATTCAAATTATTTTCATTTAACTTATTTATTCATGAAAATATGATATTACATAAAATAATATAATGTATATTATTCTACTTTGTATTTACTACTTCTTGTAAAATCTATTAAAGCTTGTAATTCAAAAGACATAGCTGCATTAGATTTTATAAATAATCCTATATATTTTATTTGTGTTTTATAACTACTAAAACTAATACGCGTAATTTTTTGTGTTGTTGAATCATATTTTGCCATCATTTCCGGTATTTGTTGATAAGTATTACTTTGTGGGTGATTTCCTAAAATATCACCGCCACCTGATATATAAGTAAACAATCCATATTTATTTAAACTATACTAATGATTTAAACTATAATGAAAATATACAGTTTCTACTTTTTCAAAAAGCAATCTAGGTATATCTGGTTGATTAATTAATGGTATACTAGTGGTAAATTCATCATCAATTACGATCATATAAACAGGTTTATTAATAATTATTGATGTTATGTCTACTTTATTAAAATAAACATATTTATATCCTGATTGCAATATTTTAAATAATGGTGTATTATTGTATTTATAAGTAATAGTTCTGCTATTTTCACTATCGTTTTTAGATACATAAAATAATATTCTTAATGCTGTTCATGATGTGCCAGGTTCACCGTCTATTGTAATAGCATAACATCCATCACAATCTGAACTTATAGTATATGTTGTTTGTGTTAAATTACCTTCATATTTTTTATCACTATCTTCCAAACCAAAAAAAACCGGTCTATCATTATACAATAATAATGTATCTGATTCTTGAGAATATTCATGCTTTGCTGTTATAATATCATTTAATTTTTTATATGTATATGTTGGCATATTTTTATTCATATTTTCTGTATCTATACGCCTCAATGAAATACTGTATGTTATCATACATAACTTATTTTATTAAAACATAATTAACATATTTTTGTATAATATATGGTATATTATATACAAATAATAAATAACAAAAAAGTATTTTTAATTTAAATGGATAAAGTTTTAATAGGATTTGATTTTTCAATGAATAAACCAGCAGCTACAATATATTTTAGAGGTTAGTATTATCATTATTTTTGGCCTTTGAAAATAACTAATAAACAACAGAAAATGTATGAAGATGCTGATGTTTCAATAGTTAATAGAAATATGTCATCAGTAGATACAAAAACAGTAGAGAATTCTCAGTTAGTTCTTATTCATACTATCAGGTCTACTGATTTGGCAAATTTAATTATAAATGATATTGATGAATTAATAACAAATAAATTCGAATTAACAGATTATGAATTATATGTATGTTCAGAAGGATTATCATATGCATCAAAAGGTGATGCTACACTTAATCTCGCGACATATAAAGGAGTATTATTATCAAAAATATATGAACATTATGGTGATCATCTAACAAGACTTTATACATATTCTCCTATTACACTCAAAGCAACAGCGGGATGTTCATCAAAAGAAGACCGTGCAGATAAAACAAAGATGATAAAAAAATACATCGCGTAGAATAATGATATAAAACTTCGTCTTTGTCTTGCAAACGGTTATATGAAAGCAAAAACAAATTATATAGCAGGTATTGATGATCTTGTAGATTCATATTGGGCATTAAAAACAATGATGCAAAAAGAAAAGGTATTTTAATTATGGCAACAATATTAGATATAAATTTAACAAATTCATCTGGTAATTCTTATGATTTCTTTTCAAATAAAAAAATGTCTGCAGGTACAGTTGAAACTGAAGATATGAAAAAAGGTCAACATAATACAACAGTTGAAATGGTTGATATTAATGCATATGATTATGGTATCATTGATATAGGTATTGTTTAGTTTGATGATACGCTTCCATATACAAAAAAAGTAGAAACTGCACAATTAAGAATAGAATATTATAAAACTGAATTAAAAGATGCAGAATCATGGGTTAAAGCATTACAAACTGAAATTAATAAAGTAAACAGTGAATTAACAGAATATCAAAATCAATATGAAGAAGCAAAAAAACAAGATTCACATTCAGCTTTAACAAATAATCTTAAACAAATTGTAAAGAATTATAAAGAATAGTTAAATGATTTAAATACTGAATTTTCTAAATATAAAAAAATTACATAGACTCACCCGAAATTAATTAAAGCATATACAAATTTTTACAATGATTTAACTAAATATGGTGAAAAGAAAGCTATAACAAAAGTTGATGAATTTGGTAATGTAGAAGAAGCAGAATAGGTAGATCTTGATAACCTTGATATAAATTAGGCACCAGGTATGGCAATATCTGGTGCAATTACTGATGCAGTAACACAATATCTTGAAGTTACTATATAGTCTTTAATTGCTGGTGGTGCTAGTAATTTAATGAATAACTTAGGTATTAATTAGGAAACATTAGGTATGGCATAGTCTATTCTCAATCTTATGGATTCAACATTATTTAATATCACTGGTATTATTAAAATGTTTCCAAAGAATATTCAGATGGTACCAAGTGCAAAAATTGCAATGGGTAGTATATGTACATCATTAAAAGATATGTATTAGGCAATATATATTGATTTAGAAAACCAATATTATGAAACAATAAATGATGCAATTACAAATTTACCTTCAATGCAAGAAGCGTTAAAAGATGCATAGGTCCTTTTGATGAATACTATATGGATAATGATAAATGAACAATGTATAAAATATACAGGTTATACATTACCAGAATTATATTATATGTGTTCAGATTATATTCATAAATATAAGGCATGGAAAGAAGCGCGTAAAGAACAAAAACGTAGAAAAAAAGAGTAGGAAGAACAAGAAAAAGAAACTGGAATTCAACATTCTTCTGGTGGAACAATATCATCAAAAATAAATGTGGATGTTGATCCAGATATTATAAAACAATCACTAATGGATGAATTATCGCGCGCATCTGATTTAATATATAATTCCTTTATTATAATACAGATAAAAGATTCAATAGATGAAATTAAGATGTTAATAAGTCAATTTAATAATGTTGATTTAGATGTTTTAACTGATGGCATAGATTCATTTGAAGATTTCATGGACATGCTTGTTGAAATGGGTCTTGATTCTGACGGAGCAGTTATTTCATTAGAAAAAGCAATTCAAGATGGAATTAATCAATTCTCTGGAAATTTAGCAAGTTTATAGAATCAGATGGAAGCGCAAGCAATCTCATCAGGACTCCATATAGCAGCCGGCATCGCTTCCAATACTACAGTTAGTACAGAAATAAAGGCAGAACATTTATATGACTTTACGAATGATTTAAACACGTTTACAATGACTCTTAATATATATGCAGATCCGACAACAAAGAAAGCGAAGAAACAGTTAACAAAAGTGTTATCTAATGCACATCAAAAAGATGGTTAGAAAATATTTGATGCTTCATCTGTATTATCTATTATAAATGCAATAGATGAAGGTTACGTAATGAGAAAAGATTAGACTATTGAATTATTAGAATTTACATTTAAAATCCATTTTGAATTAGAAGGTTTTAATAAAACGTTAAGTGAACAAAAAAATGCAATAGATGAAGCAAATAGAATTGCTTAGGAAACTGCAAAGAAAAAAGAAGCAGAAGAAGCAATATCAAAATTTGAATTAGGTATTGTAGAAGAAGAATATACAGGTGATCCAACAAAAGCAACAAAAAGACCTACATTTCAATTGGTTCATGAATTATTTTCTATATTGAAAGAAATATTTCCACAATTAAAAGTTATACTTAAATTAATTAGGAATTATAAAATTAATAAAGCAAAAGTAGAAGCAAATGCATCTGGAAATCTATTAGGTATGGTAAAAGTGATAGCAGCAATTAATAAATTATTTAAAAAAGCACATAAATCAAAAACAAATTTCTATACAGTTCGTTCTTTAAAATTATATGATTATATAACTAATAGTATAACAAGTATAGGTACGAATGTTGAAATTAATATTGGTATTCCTGATACAAGAAAGCTTTATTTATATTTGAAAAATGCTAAATCTAATTATGAAATAATAAAATAGGATTTACCAACTATTCTTTATATTGATCAGGATGCAATAGCTGAATAGAGAAACGTAATGAAAAAAGATTTAGATAAAGCAGGAAATTATTTTGATGATGCATCTTTATTTGTTCAATATCCTGATTCAAAATATCAAGACGGTACTTTATTAGGATTAGATAAAGTTGAAGATGCAGATACAGAAATTTATTATTCTGATTCATCATTACCATTGTATGGTAGTCAGATATTAAGATGTTACGGAAAAGATTATGATTTATACACATGACAAAAGAAGAGAAAATATATTTAGATGACCTGATAACAAAGGCATTAACGATAGATACAGATGAAATTGAAGGATAGCAGACAATAAATCTTAATGATATAAATTTATGTGCAGTCGATTATGCAAAATCTGATATAACAACAGATGTCAAAGATATTATTGGTTCTACTGATTTATCAGTATTATAGAATTTATATAATGATAAAGATTTATGGAAACTTATTGTAACTCCACCAGAAGAGGTACCTGATATTTTATCTGATATAGATACAAGTACAAGAGTTATAATTGAGTTTTCAGATGCAACTGTTAAAGATCCGACACCAGTTGAATATACATTAAATATAAAACCTGGCGATACTATAGATAACAATACTATAATAGGTTCTGTAAAACAAGACGGAAAAATGAAACCATTAAAATCAATATTTGAAAAAGGACGTGTAATGTCATCAAATAATGGTGAAGATTATTTCAGATTATATCCATCAAAATGTAACAGACATATTGTATTGGAAAATACATTACTTGGAATTAATGAAGATTTTAATGTAGTTGAAGATATATCAGCAGTTAATGAGGAATTTTAGAAAGAAGGATATTTATATGCATTAATAACAAATAATTTATGTTAGTCTTTATTACCTTGCGTATTAGCACGAAGATATAGAGGTACATATACACGTAAAAATACAGTAAGTGGAAGGTATCAGCAAAATTCAGGATGGTACCTTGATTCATCTGATATAAGTTATGATAATTTAGATATTTCTATAATTAGTGCGAATAAAAAGGAAGGCTTTAAGAATAATAAAAAATATGACACATCATTATTTACATTTGATATTGTAAATGATAAATTAAATACTGGTGTAACTATCTTTGATACATCTATTATGATGAATTTAAATGAGTCTCAAGATGAATTCGGTTCATCTATTATAGCAGAAGATGTAACAAAGTCAGATATGAAATCATGGAGAAAACGTGCAAAGAAAAAAAGGAAAAGAAAGAAAGTAAAAAGAGAAATTAAAGATAAGGCATATAGACAGACAAACCGTATTAAAACAGCAAGTAATCCTTATGAAGCAATACAGAAAGAAAGTAAGCGATTATTAGATGCACGTGAAAAATATGTAAATGATATTATTAAAATATATAAATCATTGGATACATTACCATTATGCAAATATGATAAAAATTATACAGACTGTAAATTCCTTATTAATGAACATATTGACTCAGACGTATATAAAAATGTAAAACAATATGATGATGATTTTTCATATATACCTATTGGTGATGCAGATAGTTATCAGAATTATTATTATAGTTTATTGACTAATATTAATTTATTACCAGGAACATCCGATAAGTATTCATAGGAATTTTATAATATTATAACAAATATTATAAATAAACGTTTAATTGTTGAATAGAGAAAAGATTCTGATTTGATGTTAGATTTTATGAATTTATTCAATGATAATGTTAAACCTATATTTAATAATATCAATGGGAAAAATGTATCAGAAACTAAAATTAAATAGGAATTTAACAAATTTAAATAGTTAATATCATCATATGTATAGAATGAGAATAAAGCATATAAAGAAAAGATAACTAAATAGTTTACAGTCTATAATAAAGAGAAATACGGTTAGGAATTAGATGATGAAGCTATTCAGAATGCAGGTGAAAAATATTCAGGTGATAATGAATACAAACAGATATATGATTATATCGCTTCATTATATAAATATGATTCTGATGAAGATTCTGATGCGCCAAATGAAATATGTTCATAGTTAGCTACTATGTATACATATATAAAATCATATGATAGTTAGAAAAACCCTTATAAAGAAACTGATAAAGACAAACCTTATATATATTTAGAATTAGTATAGGAAGAGTCAAAAAAGATAAGAGAATTCTGGGATAAAGTTATTAAAGAATATGAAGATTGTACATATGATAAGTGTTATAATTCATTAATAAATCTCGCAGATAAAATGGATGAATATGCATAGTGGCCAACTCCTTAGGATATTACAATAGATAATATATATTATCAACATTACTTATTTGAAAATATATATCCTGCAGATTTAGATAGTTCAATAAATGACATAAGTATAGGTGATTACAGTTTTCCAGAAGAAGTTGAATTTCCAGAAATACCTGATGAATATCCAGTTGATGAAAACTGGGCATTGGATGAAATGAATAAACATGAACAATTACCTCCAGATGATATAAATGCGATTACAATTAAAGATTATCCATATTGGAAAAAATATTTTGCATTAGCAACACTTATATGTATTGTACCAACATTCTGGAATTGTGGATTGGACATATTTCCGTTCATTTAGTGTATTCCGTTACCATGTATATTCATAGCTATTAAATCTGTATATATACCAATATTTGGTATAATTATGGTATTTGGTATCGGTATACGCGGAATGTATCCTTGGCCTATTATCTTATATGTAAATGTTTCAGATCAACCTATATCTGTATTAACACCGTTAATTGCAATATTAGATAGGTTAAAGAATACATTTTATGGTAAATTAGACTCTATTGAACAAGTACCTATTCAATCACTTGTAAATGCATATATAGCAAAACTTAATAAGGAAATTAATGAATTAAAGAAAGAAAATATGAAATTAGATAATTTCAAAACTGTTATAAAAGCATTAAAGGTTCCTAAAGCCGAAAGTATTCAGAGAGAATTTGCATCTATTGTAGATCCATCTATTGATATGCGATAGAGACTTACTAGAATAGAATCATTATCAAGAAAATCAAAAGCACAATATTTACGTAAATAATTATGGAATATATAAAAGATAAATTTTTAACAGATATTAAAAAAATGAATAAAACAAATGACAAATATGAAGATAAAGCATATGAGTCTATTGTAAAAAATTTATTTTTATAGAATAAAAGAGGTAAAGAAAAAGCAATGGGATTAGATGAATATGATTCTGAATCTAATTCTAAATTAACTTTAATACCAGGACATATCTATATGTTTAAATATGTTACAGACACAACAACAAAATATAATGATGGTAGAGTAAAATTTGAATATTACGATACATTACCATTGGTATTATGTACTGGTAATAATAAAAATATCATATAGGGTATAAATTTGAATTTATGTAATTATGATTTACGTACTTTAATATTAAATGATATTTATAATTTAGATCCTAATTTTTTTAATAGTAATGCATCTGTATAGGCACATCAAGGTCAGTTACCAATATCATAGAATATTAGTAAATTCTTTTTACATGAAGGTGGTTAGACTAAATTACTTAATTATATTAAAAAGAAATATAATTTAAAAAATGAAGGTTTTATATTCAGAACATATAATATAGCTAAAATAAAGGATATAAGATTTATTGAACCATGGCAATGGCAATATATTCCGTTTTTAAAATATAAACAATCTGTTAAAGAATCTATATTAACTATGATATAGAATATAACAGGAATTAGTAAAATTAATATTTAAAAAATAAAATGATTTATTTCATATCAGGACATAGAGATTTAACAATAGAAGAATTTAAAAAACATTATATTCCAAAAATTGATGAAGTATGTGCATTTGATAAAAATGCAAAATTTGTTGTAGGTGATTATTGGGGTGCTGATACATTTGCACAAGATTATTTAGTTAATATAGGTTATGGTGATAATGTAACTGTTTACCATATGAATAATAAACCTATGTATATAAATAAATCCATCACACATACAAAACCTAATTATAAAGATGATATTGATAGAGATTCTGCAATGACACATGACAGTAATTTTGATATTGCTTTTATAAGAGAAGGAAAAGTAAATTCAGGAACAGAACAGAATATAATGAGAAGAATAATGTTTAAATAATAAAAAGGAGATTAACTAATTACAAATTGTTAATCTCCTTTTATAATTTAATTTAACGGATACAAATATTTGTTTATTGATTGAATTTGACTTATGTTAAATTTCTATTGAATATCTTTTGATTTAAATTCATATTGACCTTCTGTTTTAATAGATGGTCTTCTTAACATTAAGACAACATTATATTGTTCTTCATCATTAAACATCATCCGAGGATATATATTGTAACATAAGTTATATGGCATTTTATTTACATCTAGTACACCATTTTCTAATGTTACAGCATTATCGAAATCTAATTGTTTAATATATTGTTTAGATTTTGAATTTTGTACTTCCTCATTATTTGTTGTATAATATGGATAACACCATGAAGCCTGATATAATAATTGATTGAATAATACAGGAGGTGTATATGCATCTCGCTTATCTGGTTTGTTTATATCATATGTTTTAACTTTATTACGTCCTAAATCAAAGAATTGTAATTCATTCTATTGCTTAATTTCTTTTAATGGCATATATTGATTATACTGATTGTTATCAGCAGAATTCGGTAAATATTGATAACCATTTCCATATGTTTCTATATGACCTCTAAAAGGATTATCTGTTTCATAATGATATGATTTTTCATATTCATCATTCCATTTCATCATAGATTTCAATAATGAATCAGTTCTTAAATTTATATCATTATACTGATGAATATAAACCGCAGAATTATTATTTAATTGACTATACTAAGATGCTAATAAACGCTAATTATTATATATGAAACTATATTGATCATTCAATAAGCGTGGTGTAAATATATTAGCATTAAATATAAGTCTAAGATAATTTTCTGTTATATCATCTGTATCTTCACATAACCATGTATTTTTATATAATTTACTTGGTAATACATTATTAATATCATTTATATTCTATGTGAATATTGACAATGTTTTAATATTATCTTGTAAATATCTATTTTTAAATGATATGGAATTCCAGTTTGGTATTTTATATGCTTTATTATTTACTTTCTTCTATGAAATTTCATCATATCTATATGGCATAATAGCAATATTTGTAACTTCATTAGAACCAAACCATTTTCTTACACCGATTGCATTTACATGCTGTAAATATCTTGTCTATATAGGTGATATATTCTATGCATATGAAGCAATATACGAAATAGGAGCAATACTTAATTTAAGTATATTTGATTCATATAAATTATCTTTATTTATATCTTTTGCTTTTAATGTAAATGTATGTTTATTATCAGATGTAATAATTTGAATTTTATCAATAGTATACTGTAAATTAAATGTATATGGTTCAGGATTCTATGATTCCATATATATTCTTAAATACCATATACCAGACATTGCTTCATCAATAGTAAATTCATAATATTCTCCATCACTATCTCTCTATAATTCTTTAGTAATATCTCGGTTATCAAGTTCATTTGCACTAATATTATAAATATCAATACCAGGTTTATATAATGTATATTTAAATATCCATTCTTTTATTGTGTTATCATTTACTGTTAATGATGGTTTATCAGATATATTTTTATTAATATAAATTCTCAATGTTGGATTTTGTAAATAAACTTTATATAATCCCCAATCATCATTACTGAATTTATCTATTTCTAATGTCATGAATGTTTGGAATTGATTACATAAAATACCATTTGAAGAATTATTTATATTTTCTAATGATTCTAAATCATTATAAATATTCATTTTAACATCAGGAATAGTTCGTTTTTCTGTATACCCTTTTATAATTCTATTATAAGTAACAGTATTACTATAAACTATTTTATCTGTACTATTTGTTTCATCAACTGCAGTATCATCTTCTATAGTATTGTATTTAATTGTATATAATATTTCTGTATTAGGTATACTTATAACACTAGCATCATATACATATTTTAAGAATTTATCATCTGGTATTTTTGTAATAACATCTTTTTCAATATCTTGAGTTGACTGTTTTATATTCTTTACTTGACATATACCGGTATCTTTATTTAAAGTAATATCTTTTTTACTACCGTTTTCATATACACAAAGATTATATAATTCTGTTAATTTATCTTTAAATTCTAATGTCATAATATCATTATTAATAGTAATATTAAAGACATCATCATAATTTAAAGTTTTATTTAAGTCTTTATGATTTACCTATATGAATGAAGAATCAATATCAAATTCAGATGTTTGATAATTAAAATCTGCGTATGTTAATTTACTGAAATATTTAATACCATGTTTATTTCCTATATATTGCTATATAATATGATGTCTATATTTCTATGAATCATTATCAGATTTATCTAATGATATTTTCAATACAGAAGAATCTGAATAATCGAACTATTTTGTATCAATATCAGAATAATAACTTGTATCAAAATAATCATTAAATTTTGCATTAGCCTATAAATTATTACTTCCATCATATATAAAAATAGATGAATCTATATGATATTTCTTATAATAATAACCTGAACTTACATCTGTAACTTTATCATATACTTTATATTGTTCTATTTCTTCAGTCTAGATAATACCTTTTACGTCTTTGTACATATTAAACGTAAAGGTATTTACAGTTTCTGGTAATAAAGAACTTACATTTTCTAATGTAGATGTATTCCATGTATTAATAAGTAATTGTTTAATTTCAGAAGATGTCACATTTTTATAACTTTCATTGTTATAATCTCTAATATAATTTCCGTTATCATCTGTTTTTGGTACTCTTACTTTAGATAATGATGTATCTGTAAATGTTCCTTTTATATAATTAGAATAATAACATGATCGAATACCTGAATTTTCAGTACTCGTATCATTATAATTATAATACATATGAACATATCCATATACATAATCGTCTTTAGAAACATCAATACTATTATTAAAGAAGTTATCTACATTCATAATAAAAGACTATGTACTGGAATCATAATTATCTTCAGTTAATGTATAGCAATTTCCAAATGAATTTAAAACTAATTCATTATTATATAATGTATTTAATGCTTCTATATTACCTTTATTATTATTTCTAACATATAAATTATCAATATATAAATTTCTAGATGCATCAAGTGGATCAGATATATTAGTATTATTTATATATATTGACATATTAGAATTTAAATATGACTATATTTCTAATAAGTGCGAACTAGAATTTAAATTTAATAATACTTCTCCTTTATTTGTATTCAATTTCTATGTATACTTATTAAGTTCCCTACCATTATTAAGATATAAATGTGTTTCTTCTGTATTTAAATATCTTTCAGGAATAATAAAAGGTTCATCAGCAACATCAATACTTGGATCATTTAAATCTTCAACTTTTACTGGTTTACTATTACTACTATCTACTACATATGTAACATTTATAGGATAATTATTATATAATTCATTAGCTATAAACATACCTTTTATAGATTGATTATTATCACTACCATCAACAATATTTAATCTATTAAATTTACTCTTATTCACAGTAAATGGTTTTTCATATGTTATCCTGTTTGCTAACTATGTAGATGTACATGTTGTTAAATCTTCTGTAATTTCTATTACACAATCAATAGAAGAATCTTTTAAATTGCTATTTAATATATAAAGTAAATCACCTTCATTATATTTTGGATCTAATCGATATTCATCTTTTGCATATGTTATGTCATAGTCTTTATCATCATAATCAATAGAACTATTTTTTAATGCACTTACATCAATATAACTAAAAAAAGAATCAAATGTACCAAAATATATAGAATTTCCAGATTTACCTTTTTTACCTTGCTAACCTGTTACACCAATTCCAGGTAATCCATATTTATATATATTACTCATTTTTAATTAGTTGTTCTTTTTCTTATACCTGAAATATTTTTATCTTTAATAGTAACATATGCTTCTATACCATTAATTACAGATATTGCAACATTTGGTAAATCAGTATATTGTACTTTATTAATTAAATCATTTAATTTTACATAATCATAATCCTATCTAAAATTATAATCTCTAATTGATGATATTACTTTTGTAAAATCAGAATGTTCTTTATTTTGAAAATGTATTATAGTATTTCCATTATCATATGTACTGACGAAATCATTCCATTGATTTGTAGCACTTTCATTATCATCAGCTACAAATGATATTTTATAAACAACACCATAATATATAATAGATGTATCCTTTTTTGTATAACTATATATTGATGCATCTAATTTACATGATAAATCTTTTACTGAAGCTATATAATCTGTAATTGATTTTGATTTATTATCTGCTGTTGTATAAACAGGTGAATATTCATTATTTGAATTATTTGAATCATTAAATTTAGTATATACATTAGCATTTAAATAAATTGGATATTTTGAACTTATCATGAATCCATTATATTTTTTGCTAAATTTAATATCCAAATTCATATCATGTTGACCACTATATAATGATTCTAAATTAATAAAATTAATATCATTATCTGTATCTTTAGTTGTATGAGAAACTGTTAATAATCCACTACCAGTTGCTGTTTTGCTATCATCAGATATAATAAATTTATGTGATCTAAGTGTTCCAGAATTATTTGTATCACTAAATATATCAGAATTATCTGTAGAATTAAATTTTCCTATATACTTTAATTTTTCATCAGTCCATATTTGATTAGTTCCGTTATTTATATCTCTTATCAATTGATTTATATCAATTAAAAGATATACTTTTCCAGTTGGATCTACAAACTAATCACCATTTACAAATTTTCTTTTTAACTATATCTACTAATTTTTTACTGGTAACATTCTAGATGTAATTTTTTTGGCAAAATCAGGGTATTCATCAGGTAACGAGTATTCACTGAAGAATAAACTCGTACCTGATGTACCTTGTTCACCATCTTTACCTTGTATACCATATGTGGCAATACCTGGTGCATATGTATCATTATGAAATCTCTAAGAAATCTGCATACTTTTTATCGTTTATAAATTTTAACAGTTGGATATATATTCTTACCAGTTGTTTCATTCAGTACAATAGTTAATGTATTTAAATTCTCTTTCGTTTCAAATTTAGTTGAATAATTTTCATACTTATTATATGTACTTAAATTATCTGGTTTTTCTGTTACTATATTTATAACTGAATTTGGTTCAGTATCTTTTGAGAATAGTTCAACTTCTATTTTTGATTTATCATTGTAATAAACAGATAAGGTTTTATTAATATAATTCTTCTAACCTGTATATTGTGAATCTTTAAAATATATCCAGTTTTCATTAAACTGATTATTATTTATGAAATGATTAAATATCGCAGAAGATATATTAATAGTTATAGTTGTAGTTCTCTAATTATTATCTGACATGTTAAATGAAGCATCTGAGAAGTTAACAGTTAAAATATCATTTGCTGTTGGATATGACCAATTATTAAGTAATATATATTCATTATGAATTACCATACAATGAGAACCAAAGAATGACTTATCATCAATACCGGTTTTATGACCATCAATACTAGTATATTCATTTTCTGAAGTATATTTTCTATAATAATTATTATCCCATGTAGCACTTAATAATGATCTTTCATTTATTAAATAATAATTTTTATTTAACTTTTGTAATTTTGTATCCTCAAAAACTTTATTACCTGTATAATTCTTAATTCTGTTAATTGATTTTAATTTTGTATTTGACTACAATAAATCAACATTAAGAATATCTTTCAATTCATCATCTACATAGAAATCAAACATATTATTTGTATTAGGAGTAAACCAACCATAATTAAACTTAATCTGATTAGGTATTGATAATGTAAATATTAACGGATTATATTCCTCTGTATTCTATATATGTTTCACATCTGAATTATCTGGTATAATATATACATCTACATCATTTGTAAATGAATTTACATATCTCTCTAATTTATCTTTTGCAGATTCTGATGTTATTAACTTAGAAATATATTCTTTAAATTGTACAAGATTATTACCTGTCATTAATTTCGTCTTATTTAATAAACCAGTTGTCCTATCTTTATATGACATAATAAATTGGTTACTATTAAGAATATTAGATAATTTTAACTATGTTGGATTATAATTATCTTCGTTGCTAATATTCTTCTTATACAATGTTGTTGCTAGTTTAACTTCATTTAATGAAATTTTCTTAGGATACAATACATTAGAAATAGATAATGCCTGCTTACAGTCTGATTTAGTTAAATTAATAACACGTTCTAATATCTGCTTTGCTGTATGATTATAATCACCATCAGCTTTTGTTATAACATAAGAATAACTATCAGATGAAATAATATTTAATGAAGATATATTAGTTGGAGTATTAACAATAAATCCAGAATTATCATTATATAATAATCCTCTGTCATATACATTATTAACTGAAACATATTCATCACAATCAATGGTATCTTCCAATGCATATGTTATAAATTGTGACTTATTTAAATCTTTAATATTAATATTAGGAATATCATACTATACAAATAATGAATTCCACATATTATGTCTATCAATAATACTTAATAATTTTTTATGGAAATTATTTTTCTTATGTGATAATATGCTATTATTTGTTGATGATACTGTTTTGAAATCAATATCATATGGTGAATTTAATACTGCATAATCTGCATAACTCTAATATTCACCATCTGTTAAATTCTTTATATTATTTGTACCTTCATGCTGATAATCTATATAGAACTAATGGTTTATTAATAATATAAATCTTTCTTTCAATGAAATATAAAGTTCATTAGATTTTGTTAAATCATAATCAGTTAATACAAATGCTTCAAAACCTGAATAATCTTCAAGATGAATATAACTATTAATAATTTTTGTATTTAACTTAATATTAAATTTAATTCCAGAAAATATAAATTCAAGACTCTTTATATTTGAATTATAATATACTGAAGCAGTATCTATATTTGTATTATCAATTAATAATTTTTTAATAGAATGCTATACTGAACCATTTAATATACTTTCTTTATATGTTGTCGATTCATTATTGATATATAATATATTATCTATCTTATTAGTTACATATTGGTTTGTATCATAATCTGATGCTGTATAAATATTTTCACAGAAATTACCTTTTACTTCATATTTTTCATTTAATGTATTAACATCCAATATGTTATTATTATCATAATATTGACCATTTGATTTCCATAAGCATTGTGTTAATGGAACAATAGGCCATAATAATTCACTGTTATTTGTATTTTTTGGATTTGCAAAATAATTAGTTGATTTTAATTCTGGAATTTCTGTATCATAATTATATGTCTGATATTTCTACTTATCTACAATCTTTAATACTGTATTATCTACAAATGAGATATAAGGTGTTGTTTTAGTTATCTATTTAGCAGTGGTACTAATATAGATATTTTTAGGAGTTACTAAGAATTTTGTTCCTTTTTGAGCGTTACCTTTATTAAATTTCAATTTACCATTTATAACTTCATACATAATACCGTATTGTATTCTATAATCACTTTCATCTGTTGCAATAGAAGTTCCTGCAGGTATATTGATAATAAGATTATCTTCATTATGTAATGTTCGACTTAAATCTATTGTTGTATCAATATCCTTGATATTCGTAATACCCATAATAGAAATAGAAACTGCTGTAGGTTTATATAAATGTATTTTATTTGTAACCAATAAAGATTCATTCATAGTAGAAATCATACATGTATCAACATCATATGGATTTGTAATAACACAAACATTCTATACAGTATCAATTATTTGCTGTTGATCATTTATAGTATAGTTTTTATAAAGATCAGTTTCGAATATATTATTTCTTAAATAACCATTTATAATATTAAATGTATTTACTGTATCATAAATACCGTTTACATTATAAACTAATGGATATTTAACTTTATTAATTAAATCAGCTATATCGGTATTAATCTGATATATATAATTTAATTTTTTTGTAAGTTCAAATTTAACGATATTATTATATCTCCACCCTAATGTTTCAAATGAATAATTTGAAAATGCACAATAATAATTATCAAAGAAATCTGATTGATTTGTCAATGCATGCATTTTATAAGTCATATTATTATTAAAATATGAAATCGTATCAGATTTTATATTATTAATATCTTCACTCTCTACATAGCAATGCCAACAATTAATAGATGTATCATTAACATATGTTATCCAATCATTTTCATCATCATGTGCTAATGAATTATTTTCGATATATTTAATTTCTTTATGTGGTAAGAAATTAAGACTATCAGTATATTCTTTATTTGTAGTATAAATAATACCATTAATTCCTGTATATGCCGTATAATCATATGAAAAATCATCAAACTTTGGTGGTAATATATGCTATACATACATACTGTCATATGATGATATTATAGAAATACTATTATCATTATATGATTGGACTCTGATAATATCTGTATTGAATTTTTCAATACATTTAATTATACGATTTATCTGTACATCTAATGAAGCTGTTATATCATTATATTCTGTGTCTTGAGAATAGAATGATATTCTGTAGAAATATGTATTTTCAGAATATCTGCATTTTTGTTTACCAACATATGGATTAATATTATAATCTGTTTCTAATAAACGTTCATCATTTGACGCAATAAGTTCATAAACAATATGTTCTGTTGTTAACTGATTTTCCTCATATGTATTAATATTAGTAAATGATTTGTTAATAATAGGATAATCTAATGCTATGAATTTAATATGTTCGCCACATTCAATAGGCTTATGAAAATGTAATACCATAAAGCTTTTATCATTTTCTTTATCAATATTAATTTCTGTTGAATCTAAACTTATTAAATTAGAATCTGGTGTATTAGTAACATAATTCTTAAAGAATTTCTATAAATCTATTTTATTCTATATTCTGTCTACATTATTATTTGTTATTGCAAAGAATAATCTATCATAATAATTTTTATTGAAAATTACATTGAATATATTCTCATCACCTTTATATATGTTTCCTTGTTCATCATATTTTGTCAATACAGTATTTCCTGTATTATTTTTAGATGAAACAATATAACCATAATTAATAAAATCATTAGCTGTTAAATATAATCCAAAATAACGATGCATTGAATATTCTTTCATGTCATCATCATTAAACATAAATTCAAGATTTATAATATTAGAATATATAAGATTATGTCGTTCAAAACCGGCAATAATATAATTATTAAACATTTCCTGTTTATTAGGAATATCAGAATTTAATATTTTAGAGCCGAAATATGTTGTTTCTGACTGGTTTACAAGAATACCGCGTTCTACTGAAATTCCTTTCCATATATTATTACCTTGTCTGTAATAAGGTGAATTCTAATTATAATCCTATTCAATAAACTGTAAATAACATTGACCATAATTAGATAACATATTCTTATAATTATTTAGATATTGACCGATTGATGTTGTTGTTCTTAAATCATATGTCTTAATAACTTTAGAATCTTTAATTAATGTTTTGAATTTCTCTATATCATTAATATCTTTTCCCGAATATGTTTCTTCATTAAAGACATCATCATATCTAAATATTGCAAAGAATTCTGGTATATCATTTCCTATATGAAGAGGTGCAAGTATTTTCATATTCTCTGAATAAAGACTATCTGTATTTGTTTCTGCACCATATTCATACATGGTTTCATATTGATCTTTATAATCATTATAAACCTTATGAGCTTTAAGTGAATTTTCTGGAAGACCAAATAAATTCTTTATAGGTATATTTTTAAATACTTTCTTTATATCTCTTGGATAATTACCTTCTGATGAAATAGGATATTTCCTAAAATTCTTATTATTTAATGCAGAATTTGCTTTAAATGTATCAAGATATAATTTATAATCAGTATCAACTACCAATTTAACATTACCTGACAATTTTGGATTTGCACGTAACAACATAGATGAATGATGTTCTGTATTAAGTTCATATCCTTTATTATCATAATTTGTAAGATGTTTTTCATTTTCATCATTTGTAATTAATAATTCACCTGTTATCTCATCACCATCTTTATGTTTAATAGTTAAATTTATACTATCTGATTTTTCTTTTGGATAATCATCATCTAAACTTAATGTAAATATACCTGGTTCAACATTAGATTGCAATGTTCCATTTGTCAAATCACTATATTTAACACCATTAATACGTAAATAATCACTAAAATCATTCCTATTGATTTTTATTTCATACTTATATGTATTACTTATATTTGATGTTGCATATAAATAATCATTATATTTTGTATTACCATATAAATTATTAAGTTTATTATTGTTTATTATTGTACCATTTATATTTGTAGCAATATCATTAAATAAATTATCTTGACTAATTACTGCTTCATTGAATTTATCTTTATTGATATTAATATCAATTTTACCTGTAATAAAATTAGATTTTTTATTAATAGTTAATAATCCATTTTTTCTATACATTAAATCATAAATAATATCAGTTGAATTATCACGATATTCATATTCAACTTCATCTTTATTCTAATAATCATATACAGATGTATCAAATCCAATATATCCAGAAAATACAGGATATACACCATATCTCGGAATTTGTACACTTGTATCATTATCTAATAATGAATTGATACAATATTTTGTTTCTATACTATGACCTTCTTCATCTTGAATAACTTTATAGTTATAAATTAAATTTGAACCATCTAAAACGGATATATCTATATTTCTAGAATATATAGCACTAATATCATAATCAAGTGAACTATCAATATATGTATAGTTTCCATTTGATGTATCTAATACAGGAATTTTTTCCCTTCTTTCATGATTATATACAAATGATGCATTTATTGGATAATAATTTTTATTGTTAATATAATATTTTTGATATACTGCTCTATATGATGAATCATATTTAACTTCTTTTAAAGAAACATCAATGTTGTTAGTACCATACGCTGAAGTATCAGTTAAATTTATCTATGAAAATGAATATGGTGTTTCACCTTTGACAATAACTTTACGCAAGTATGAAGAATCTCCCCACAAATTAGGTATCTCTACATTCTACTCATAAAAATTACCACTTGGCTCATAAAAATTACCTAGCCATTTAGCTACAGAAGAACATAAATTATATCTCTTTTCAAATGCAACTTTATCTGTTGAATCTAATATCTTTCCATTTATAACTGATGAATCTTCCAATGCATTTATACAATAGTTATCTAGTACAAATGTATCTATCTTAAAACGATTCTTATGTTTACTTACATCTAATGCACCATTAAAATATATTCCATCAGGGAAATATTTATCTTTATTGTTAATATAAGAATCAATATTCAAAGAACCTTTCACATAAAATGCATAATAGTCCTATTTCGTATCTTTATCTATTTTATATGTAATATTTCTATCTTTATTATAACTAGCATATACGGTAGGAGACCAAATATCAACAGGTTTATAATCAATAAATTTAACATATGTATATTTTGTCTTATAACCTATATATGCATCTTGTTTTACTGTTACTTCTTTATAAGCACTTACTGACATTAATGATTTAGGATCTGTAAAAGTTGCATCAATTTTAAATTTTACAATATTACGTTCTTCCATTGTAAAATTATCAGGAACATTAAATACATTTCTATGAATTTTATTTCCATCACTTTCATTAATATTAGTTTCTAAATTTGGTAATAATAATTCTTCTGAATTATTATCAACAAATTTTAATCCACTACTAATACTATACGGCTCAGGTATAAGTCTAAGAACAAATGGATAAGCATTTGTATTTTTATCTTTTACTCTCCATCCGTTATTTTGTATAGCACTAGTACCATTAGTTATATAATCTTTACCTAGATGTGATTTATTATCACTCCAATAAATTCTTACAGTTATTTTATAAATTGCTAATGTAAAATCATTATCATCTCCACTTTTTGCATTTATAAATATACCTTCATCATATGATTTATTATTTTCAGGGAAATAATTATTATATACATTTGGTTCCGCACTATTACCATATGATAGTTCTGGTTTTATTTCATTATATCTTATTTTATCTGTGCTGCATTTATTATTACAACCATAAAATGGTAAATTTTTAAAATCCGCATCTATTTCCATACGTACTGGATATGGATAATCAACTTTTACATGTTCTTTATCTTTAAACTAAAATGTTGTTGGATCATATACATATCCTAATTTTTCTGTATCCATAATAGGAATAGGATATTCAACATCTTCATAACCATTCAATAAAACAGATGTATTAATAACAACATCTTTTTTATTAGGTGTTAACTTAAATAAATATTTCTTCTATTTTGCCATTTGTATCCTTAAATCAAATTCGTTTCATTATTTATTATATGAAAAAAGAGATATTACTTTTTTAATTATGTAATATCTCTTTAATTTTATATTATTTTTATATTATTCATCTTCTGATACGCTAATATCATAATTAATGTAATTAATACTTGCAATATCGCCTAAATATCCTACATTATCAAATTCTTTATCAATAGAATCTACTTTATCCTATAATGATATAGAAGTAATAACTTTTGTTCCTGTTGATTCATCTGTATTTTCATATGCAATATTCTTTGCAATATGTTTAAAATACAAACCATTGACAGAATTACTGTTTGGTATTGTATCATCTAAATGTGATGTTACACCAGAAGAACTTAATGTATTATTAATAGCAATAGTTAATGCGTCATCATTAACATCTTTAATCAAATCAGCAATTTCATTTGTAGATGAAAGATTATCAGGGAATGATATAATGATAGAATTAGACCAATCAGATCTTAAAGGATTTGACGGATAACCGGCTTCTGATATAGATCTTACTTTTATTTCTACACGTTCACCTTTCTATATAGGTATATCAATCTGATTAATATTTACTTCTGTAGAATCTGCAACATTTTCTACTACCCACTTATATCCATTACCGTCATTTACTTTTGTTTTCATCTAAGACTATGAAATATTCCAATCAGAAAAAGTACCAGTAACACTTGATCCTGTATTCTAATCATTATAAGTGAATGTATTTAATAATACTGGTGTATTATCTTCTTTCACATAACGGTAAGCAATATCAAAACCTATAATTTCTTCCTATAAACCTGGATTTCCAATACGTGTTTTCTATACAGGTACAGAGAAAAATCCACGAATTCTATATTTTGGATCTGTTAACAATGCACCATTAGATCTTACTTCTGACTAAAAAGCAGAAACATTACTTGAATAACTTGACTATGCATTCTGTAACTCTAATGTTTGCGTGTTTATTTGCTCCTGTTTCGCGTTATAATCACTGATGTTAGTAATATTCTATAATTCAGATTTGAGGTCCGCTATGGCTGATTTAAGGCTATCTATCTTTGTCTTATCATCAGCTATAAGTGCAGCAGTATTTTTAATTGTTGTTGTATCAATTGCTGCATTAATCTGTGTATTAACCTAGACGACTCTCATATCAGATTCAGATAATATAGGCGCATTTGGTTTTTGTCCGCTCCATGCAGTAACAGTTCTTTCCTTAGCTTCATCTATCATCTTTGCACCCCAGTCAACTACATAATTACTGTAATATTCTGTTAATGATGTTGATGTAACATTACCATTACTATCTTCATATAAAAGATTATTTGTATCTACTCTTACTGGTGTTGACCATGTATCACCCTATAAATTATATGCTTCAGAAATTCCTTTTACATATATAATATCATATTCATTTGCACCTACTCTTACTGAAATTATTTTACTTCTAAACGGATCTTCATAATAGTTAAGAGTTGCATAAACACCTGGTAATGCGGCTCCTACAATTCGTTTTAATCTGACTTTACTTGAGTTCTAATTAATTGCAATAATTTCAAAAATAGAATCACTGTATGATAACTAATCACCAATAGATAATATATTATTCTTTCCCTAATCAATACCTTCACTTGAAATAGTAGAATATGTTATACTGTCTAATGTATACCATACATTTCCGTTAATAATATCAGGATCTTGTATAATCTGAAATGTTCCAGATTTTGTATTTCTTACTAAAGGCAACTATACAATTTCTTCATCTTCTGAATAAGAAATATTACTGTTTGCTAATAATGATTTTAACGAAAGATAATCATATGTTGTTGTAGATATTTGATTATTCCATAATGTTGTTGCTGCATCATCATTAGAATTAAGAATAACTCTAACAACTTTAACTCTATCAGCATCATCATCAATCTAACCTGTTAAATCAATATCTACAGTTAAACCAGGAAACATTAAATCTTCAAAAAACCAATTTGTATCTAATTTAAATGTAGATGGGTCCTGTAAACCGTTTATCTAATCTGGTGTTTTTGGTATTGAACTTAATTTAATTGTTCTTCTTGAACCATCATTAAGATTAATTGTACCTTTACCAGTTGAAATTGTATTAAGAGATTCTTCAACAGATTTTAATCGATTAACAATAGATGCATAACTTGGTAACTAATATCTTGAATTTGTTCCCTATGTATCTTGATATTCATAAGTAACGAAAGTATCATTTGTTGTTAATGATCTTTGCATAGCGGATAATAATGAAAGTTCATTAGTTTGCTATGCAATCGTTTTTCGCATATTTTCTGCAAAACTGTTTATATTATTATTTGTACTCATTTTAAATATTATCCGTTATTTTTACTTTCTAATTCATCTATTCTCTTATTTAAATCTTGAATATATTTTATCATTAATGGTATCAATGATTCATAATTCAAAAATGTAGTATCCTTTTCATTATCATTATTTGGATCACCAGTTCTGTATACTAACTTATCAAATCCAAAACCTTGCAATATATATTGTGGTAATTCTATACTTGGATATACATTATTGTTATATGTATAATAATTAACATTTATACCGTTTATAATATCATTGATATTTCCAGCTTCTGTTGACCATTCTCCTAATGCTGTATCAGCTTGTGTACTTACATTAAAAATAGGTTTATATACAGTAGGTACATTATAAGTATATTCATCATTTAATATTTTAATAGGTGGGGTATAAGTTGAACCTTGATATTCTTCAGTGTTAATAAAATCAGTTAATTGTTTATTAAGTTGAATTTTAATCATGTTATTACCATCACTAACACTTGAATCTATTGATGTATCAGTAATAGGTTGAATAATCTTTGTTCGTATATTCTATGAAACAATACCAGATGTTTTTGAACCATTTAGATAACCATTTAATTTAGTTTCTAAATCCTATAATTTCTGTTTATTCTCATCTGTTAATTTAAGCGTTGTCATATACGCATCTTGTATAGCCATTGTTGATTGTACATTCGTATTCATTACATCAATAGCTCTATTAAGATTACTAACAACATCAGAAAAATTAACACTATTAATAGAAGACATTGTTGTATTATCCTGAATCATTGCATCTGTATTGTCATATACAGATAATGTTTTTATATTAACACGGAACGAATAACTGTTACCAAAGAAATTTGCTTTATTTGCACCACCGAATGATTTCTTCTTAATTAAAGATGGTATTTTTGCCTATCCATTCTATACACTTGATGGTGAATCTAAAAATACAATACCAAACAAATTTATAGCATATGAAGTTTTAGTTGTATCATTCTAATCATAAACACTATAATATAAAAGTATTGCATTAAAACCAAATTCACATGGATTTGATGTAATATCACAGTATTTTCCGCTAAACTATGTTTTCTAATCAATATTCACATCATCATATGAATTAATCTGAATATTTTTATCATTAGTAAATACTCTACATGCAGACTATATTTCATTAATATCTTTTACTATTTCATATGCATCATCTAATTTATATGAAGTACCGCTATCATATCTTGGTTTTACATCTGATAATATTTTTAATGTATCTACATTATTCTTTCTTCCTTGCAAATGTTCTGAATCACCTGTATTATATGTTTTACCATATATATAATTTGTTTCTGATGAATCCTAAACCTGTTTAAAAAATACAGGTCCATTTCCATAACTTGTAGGTATATTAACATATGTTTCGTTAAACATACCAAATTCTGTACTTAATGAATTACCTGCATCTATTGCACCAAAGCACTATACTACTCTGTTTGTATTATCTGTCTCTTTATAATAAACATCATTACTATTTTGTGTTCTGTCTAAATTGAGTTTAGAATCTTTAATATGTTTTAGCCACTTGAAAAATACTCGTTCTGAAACAGTATGATATTCCTGATAATTATATGAATCTTGATTTAATAATGTACATTCAAGATTCATCATATAATTCTATAAATCAGTTGCAATAGCAATAGATTCTGTTTTTGGATCTGTATTACCAAACATTACAGGTAAATTAAGTAATGCATAATGTGACATTGCAACACCTGTTGCTCTACTGTTTAAATTTAAACCAATATCTTCATTAGCAGATGGGAAAACATATAAAGTTGCACCATTATCTCTTAATGGTCTTAATAAAGGAGTTCTAATCATTTTCTTAAACTAATAATTTTTATTTTCTTTCAATCATAATATCATCAGCAGAACGAACAGAATAATCCAATACATCCCATGATGCTCCAAATTGTTCATCATTACTAATACACTTTAATGTAATTCTATTTAATTCATCTTTTGATATTCGTAAAAATTTCTTTTCTTCTCTTGATAATATAACTCTATAAAAACCTTTTGATTTAGTATCATTAAATCTTAATTTAACAATAGAACCAGGAATTCCTTTTATAGATGAAGTATTCTCATCATTTATAGTAACAGTATTTGCATAATCATAATATGTATAAATAAAACCCTGAGTAATATCATTATATTGATACTATGGTAAATTCATTCTTTTTAACTATAATTTAGTAGCAAATAATAAACTCTAATCAAAAGTGAATGAATTTGAATTATTTACTGACTGATTATTTGTGTTATTACTTGCACCATATAATCCAATATATCCTTCATCTTCTGAATAACTCTAACTAAATTGTTTCTTTAAACTATCGACACTATTAATAATCTATTCTAATGTATCTGCTAATGACTAAACAGTACCATTTCCTAATGTAACACCTATAGCACCAGAATTATGTGCATACTTATTCATATCAGGAGATATTTTATCATATGGAACTGTTTTCAATAATCCACCATCATTATAAAGATAACGTCCGTTTAATGCATCATGATTTATACCCTCATTATTAGAACCACCTGATCTAATAACTTGTTCTAAACTTTTTATATTTTTTGGTTCAATATCTTCAACAATAAGTTTCTTAAACTAACCTAAATTAGATTTAACATATGATTTATTATCTGATACATTATCAACATTAACAGTTATACATACATTTGATGAATCATATATATTATCAATATAATCGCAAATCTTTGTATTATTATCATTAATAATTTTTGGAAGCTATCCGATCATTGTTCGAATAGATATATCATGTAACTATTCTTTTAACCCATTATTCATATCTTTCTATCAAATAAAGATTTTCATTTACTTATTTATTTAGTAAAAATATAACATATCAAATTAAAGTAATTATAATAAGTAAATATAAAACTTTATCATATATTTTACTAATAATTATTAATAATGTTTTAAATACTATAAAATAAAAATATGGTATAAAAATAAAAAATTATTTCTATACCTACATAATGATATTTGCATTGTATACGGTTATTATGCTTTACGGGAAGCTTGTTGCGACCAACGTAGCAAGTGAAAA
>ERZ840057.474-NODE-474-length-41839-cov-30.379069_pt1 | contig 41839 bp, 43 predicted proteins | sample MGYA00519907_ERZ840057 | MGnify/ENA primary metagenome ERZ840057 (study PRJEB31850, sample SAMEA3708862) | human gut metagenome | biome: human gut; feature: human-associated habitat; material: faeces | place: China | collected 2014 ...
TAGATAATGCTCTTTTTCAATGCCAATTTTATATGTTATTATTTTTATCCCACAAAAAAGCGTGAAGAACCTCTTTTTTGATGGAGAATTCGGGAGTCCCTATGACAAGAAGCTGTCCCCGTCAGGGGAAAGTGGCGCCGTTAGGCGACGAAAGGGGTTCATTACCACGCAGCAGAGCTGCGGTTGTATGGTTTTCCTTCCGTCTTAAGCTGATTGTCTGTTTTTCAGATCCCGCAGATGCACCTTTAAAATGACTGGAAATCTTAAAATGTCAATGAAGCCTGATAAACACTAGCTTCATTGGCATTAAAAACACCACGAAATGTCCTATAAGCCTAAACAAAAGGCATATAATTGTTAGATAATCCTCTGACGGGATTTTCCAATACAAAAGGGGCTGTGGCAAAATGATTAACCATTTTGCCACAGCCCCCCTTCTTTTTTCTTTTTATTTGACTTCCTGAATGATCGGAAGGATCATCGGTCTGCGTTTGGTACGTTCGAAGAAGTACTTGCCGAGGGAGTCTCTGATCTGAGTCTTGATGGCGTTCCATTCAATGACGTTGCCTGCTTCGCAGCGGTCGAGGATGGATTCGATGCGGTCTTTGGCTTCGGTCAGGAGGCCTTCGCTGTCTCTGACGTATACGAAGCCTCTGGAGACGATGTCCGGGCCTGCGAGGACCTGGTTGCTGCCTTTTTCGAGGGCGATGACGACGATGACGACGCCGTCCTGAGCAAGCTGCTGGCGGTCTCTGATGACGATGTTTCCTACGTCGCCTACGCCTAAGCCGTCAACGAATACGGCACCTGCCTGGACTTTGCCATTGATCTTCGCACTGCGGTTGGTGAGTTCGAAGACGGAGCCGTTTTCTCCGATGAGGATGTTCTGTTTCTTGACGCCAAGGCTTTCAGCGAGTTCTGCGTGGCTGCAGAGCATGCGGTATTCGCCATGGACGGGAATGAAGAATTTCGGATGGACGAGGGAGAGCATGGTTTTCAGGTCTTCCTGGGATCCGTGGCCGGAAACGTGGACGCGTGTGTTGTGGCTGGTGACGACGTGTGCGCCGAGACGCATGAGGTTGTCGATGGTGCGGCCTACGCTGTTTTCGTTGCCCGGGATCGGGGATGCAGAGATGATGACGGTGTCGCCGGCATGAATCTGTACCTGACGGTGGCTGCCGTCTGCCATGCGGGAGAGGCCTGCCATCGGTTCGCCCTGGCTTCCTGTGGTGAGGATGCAGATGCGGTCGTCTCTGTAGCGGTTAAGTTCTTCCGGTTCAATGAATGTGCCTTCCGGCGCTTTGAGGTAGCCCATTTCACGGGCGATGCCTACGACATTGACCATGGAACGGCCGAAGACGCAGACTTTTCTCTTGAATGCCAGAGCGGCATCGACTGCCATCTGGATACGGGATACGTTGGATGCGAATGTGGCAAGGATAATGCGGCCCTTGGCGTCGGCGTAGGAGCTCATGAGAGACTTGGCGACGACGGCTTCGGACGGGGTGTAGCCCGGGTTCTGTGCATTGGTGGAGTCAGCGCAGAGGGCAAGTACGCCTCTGTGGCCGAGCTCAGCCAGTTTGTACATGTCGGTCTGTTCTCCATCGACCGGTGAATGGTCGAATTTGAAGTCGCCCGTGTGGACGATGGTGCCGACCGGGGTCCTGAGGTAGATGCCGCAGGAATCCGGAATGGAATGGCAGACGTGGAAGAATCCGAATTTGAACGAACCGGCTTTGAATTCGTCCCCGGACTTCACGACGTGCAAATCAGCGTCATTGACTTTCGCTTCCTTGAGCTTGCCTTCGATGAGGCCGCAGGTGAGGCGTGTCGCATAGACTGGCGCTTTGACATCCCTTAAAAGATAAGACAGGGAGCCGATGTGATCTTCGTGACCATGGGTGATCAGAATCGCCTTGACCTTGTCTCTGTTCTCAATCAAATAGCTGAAATCGGGGATGACGATGTCAATCCCCGGCATGGTTTCATCAGGAAATGCCATGCCTGCATCAATTACGATAATTTCGTCGCCGTAACGGAAGACAGTCATGTTCTTTCCGATTTCCCCTAGTCCTCCTAAGGGAATAATTTGTAATCTGGTTTTGGACAAGAAAAATACCTCCTGTGTGATTTTGTTTCATGCATATGTGGTGTTCCGTATCATAAGCTGAATCAATCGATCAAAAAAACATTTTAAAAACTTATATAGATAAAAAAATAAGCCGTTCCATAGTCGTTACTCCTATTATAACACAAGGCATGCAGAGCGATAGTAGAAGAAAAATAAAATTGGAGATTCATTTTCATTCCCATCTGCGCAAATCTATACCCTTTTCGAAATTTCTGTCATGCGGATTTTTCCTGTTTTTATGTTAGAATAGAGGTATCACATTATAGGTTTACAGTAAAGGAGACAGTATGGGAGATTTCAAGGCAGGCAGCACCAACGCGGTCGTATTGGCAGGGATGTGTACGGCTCTGGCCGTAGTCCTTTCTATGATTGGGCTCTACATGCCGCTTTTTTCCACTATCGTATTTCTTTTGATCCCTCTTCCGATCGCATACCTGGGGATGCGCGAGGGGATCCAGTGGTCGGTCATCGTCACGAGCGGGATCCTGATCCTGGACTCGGTTTTCTTCGGCATCGTTTCTGCCGCTTTCCTCTGCGCGATTTTCGGGATCCTGGGCATCGTGATGGGGATCTGCTACAAGCATAAGATTGCGGCGTGGAAGGCGCTGATTGCAGGCGCCGTCGTCGTTCTCATCGCACTTGTCGCCGAAGGGCTGGCAGCGCTCTATGTCCTGGGGATTTCCTCTCCGATTTTAGGCGGGGAAGGTTTCACGCAGATGGAGCAGTCGATGAATGAGATGCTTCCGTCCTTCTATTCGGGCGAAGCGCTGACGCAGGCGCAGGAACGCGTCGATGTCATGATGGAATCCATCAGGAAATCCATTCCCTTTGCCATGGTGGCAGCGTCCTTCTTCTATTCCTGGGCGTCCATGACGCTTGGCAAGATGATTTTCCAGAAGATGGGCATCAAGGATATCCCGATGCTTCCGGCTCTGGAACGCTGGGAAATGCCAAGACCGGTTCTTTATGTGTACATCGCTGTCGTCGTGGCAGGATATTTCTTGAAGCCGCAGGGCATGATGGACTATGTCCTCTACAATGTGGAAGTCGGCTGCGTCCTGATCTTCTGGCTGCAGGGGCTTGCGACGCTCTGGTGGATGCCGCACAAGTATCCGAGGGTCCGTCCCTTCCGCGTGCTGATCGTTCTGCTGTCCTTCTTCGTGGGACTTTTCCAGATGATGATGGTCTTCCTTGGAATGGCGGATATGGCGGTCAACTACCGTAAAAAAAGAAATTATCAATAAGAAGTGGAGATGAAGGGGGCTGTCTTGTAGGAAACTATGGATCAGCGCCCTTTTATTTGCATTTGGGGTGCTTTTCGGGTACGATTATAGATATCAGAAGGGATAGGGAAACTATCCACGCTGGTATGAGCCGCGGCTCAAAAAGGTATAAAAGGGGGAAGCAAAATGCTCGGTGATATTTGGGTTTATAAGAAAACCAGCCGGATCTACGTGACGCTGCTGCTTTTGGCAGTCATCATGCTGGCGACCCAGAACTGGCAGCTCGGTGTCCTTCTTTTCATCATCGTCGCAGGATGCATCGTCTATACGAAACGGTGCGACCTCACGCAGGAAAAGAAGCTGATGAAGTACCTGGACGATCTGTCGGCTGGCGTGTCGGCCGGGACTGTCTATGCCGTCAAGAACCTGCCTGTCGGGATTGCGATGATGGACAGCGGCAAGGAGCTCGTCTGGACGAATGGCGTATTCCGGAGCTGGCTGGGAGATGATGCGCAGGAAGGCGCAAGTCTCCAGGACCTGATCACAGGTCAGAAAATTTCGAAAATATGGGGCAAGACCGGATGGTTCGACTGCCATGCCAATGGCACGTTCTTCCGCGTTTTCCATAAGTACGTGTCTGACACGGAAGGTATGGAAGACCCCTTCATGGTGCTCTACTTCATGGACCGCACCGATGTGGAAGTGGCTGTGCGCGAATGCGCTGACGCACGCCCTGTTTTCTGCATCATCCGCATCGACAACATGAGCGAAGTCACTTCCGAAATGACGGACGTGGAACGCTCCTCGCTTTTGAGCGATGTCACGGAAAAAGTCCTCTCTTACTTCAATGAGAGGGACGGGTTCATCAAGCAGTACAATAATACGGATTTCGTCGCATGCATTTCGCATAAGGCGCTTGTGGAAATGATGGAGCATAATTTCGATATCCTCGATACCGTACGTGCCATCCATACCGTCAACCGCATTCCTGTGACGCTTTCCATCGGCGTCGCGCAGATTGACGATACCTTTGCCAAACAGTATGACGAAGCGCAGGTTTCCTTAGACCTCGCTCTTGGCCGCGGCGGCGACCAGGCCATCGTCAGGATCGGCAAGGACACGAAAGCATTCGGCGGCAAGGCACCGACCTCTGTCAGCTCGACAAGAGTCAGGGTCAGAGTCGTTGCCCAGGCGCTCAAGGAAATCATCGAAGGCGCAGACCTCGTCCTCGTCATGGGACATAATCACGAAGACTTCGATGCGCTCGGATCCGCTGTGGGCGTCACCCACCTCGCGCGTTCCTCGCACATCGAGACGCATATCGTCCTTTCCAAGGAAAGAGACACCTGCCGCAAGATGGCAGAAGCCATCGAAAAGAGCGGCGAAGTCGAAGGCCTCATCATCGATGCCGGTGAAGCGAAGAGCCTTGTCACAGACAAGACCGTCCTCGTCGTCGTCGATACCCACATTCCGGAACTCGTGGCAGCGCCTGAGCTCCTGAAGAAGGTCAAGAAGAGAGTCGTTATCGACCATCACAGAAGAGCGAAGAGCATCATTGAAACGCCTCTTCTGACATACATGGAACCATCCGCATCGTCCGCATCCGAGCTCGTCACCGAACTCATCCAGTACTATGGCGGCGATGAGGAAATGAATGAAATCGAAGCATCCTGCCTCTATGCAGGCATCGTTGTCGACACGAAGAGCTTCACCGTGCAGACGAGCGTCCGCACCTTCGACGCGGCAAGTTACCTCCGCCGCTGCGGTGCGAACACGCAGCTCGTCCACAGGCTCTTTGCCGAAGACATCGGTTTCATCCAGAAGAAAGCGCAGATCCTTGCCCAGATGAAAATCGCCCACGGGTGCATCGCCGTTGCCGAATGCCCCAAGGACGCAGAAGAATCACAGATTCTGGCGGGACAAATTGCCGATTACCTTGTCACCGTGAAGGAAATCAGGGCCAGCTTCGTGTTCTACCACGCAGAAAAAGGTCTCTGCATCTCCGCCCGGTCTGACGGGTCCATCAATATGCAGGTCATCATGGAAGCCGTGGGAGGCGGCGGTCACCAGACCGTAGCCGGCGCCCAGGTCGGAGATGAAGCCGATCAGGAAGCCATCACCAAGACGCTCATCCAGGAGGCCGAAAAACAAATAGAGGAGGAAAAAGAATGAAAGTAGTATTACTGCAGGACGTCAAGAAAATGGGGAAAAAGGGAGACGTCATTGAAGTCTCCGACGGCTACGGCCGCAACGTACTCATCCGCAAAGGCCTCGGCGTAGAAGGCACACGCCAGAACCTCAATACAGCAGCACAGCGCCAGGAAGCCAAGGAATTCAAGAGCCAGGTCGCTGCCGATGAAGCAGTCATCATGGCTGCCCAGCTGAAGAAAGTCAAAGTCGTCATTAAAGTACAGTGCGGCGAAGACGGAAGAGTCTTCGGCTCCGTCACAGGAAAAGACATCAGCGAAGCCCTTCAGGCTCAGTACAAATTCAAACTCGACAAGAAAAACATCCGTCTCGAAAGCCCGATCAAAGCTACAGGCGAATACGATGTCGAAGTCTGGGTACACCAGAACGTCACCAGCACAGTACACGTTTCCGTCATTCCGGAATAATAAAGAGGGGCCTCGCAGGAGGTCCCTTTTTCTCTAGAAAGGAGAACTATTATGGCATTGGAAATTGGAAAGAAAGCGCCGGACTTCACACTGCCCTCCGACAGCGGCAAAGATGTGTCCCTCTCCGACTACCTCGGAAAGAAAGTCATCCTTTACTTCTACCCGAAGGACAATACCTCCGGCTGCACACTCGAAGCACAGGCCTTCCGGACGCACCTTGCCGACTTCGAAAAACTCGGCTACGTCGTCCTTGGCGTCAGCCGCGACTCCGTCAAGAAGCACTGCAACTTCAGGGACAAGAACGAACTCAACTTCCCGCTTCTCTCGGATGCCGATGAAGTCGTCGTCAACCTTTACGGCGTCCTCAAGGAAAAGAGCATGTACGGCAAGAAATACATGGGCATCGAAAGATCCACCTTCATCATCGATGAAAAAGGAAATCTCGTAAAAGAATACCGCAAAGTCAAAGCAGCCTCCCACGTGGGGGACCTCTTGAAAGACCTCGTCGGGAAATAAGGAAAGCAAAAAAGGAGCTGGGAAACGGATTATCGTTTTCCTGCTCCTTTTATATTCCAAGGAAGGATATAATAAGTATAGAAAATACTTTAAGGGGGTGGCGGAAATTGATGAATGGTGATGTCAGAGATTTTGTAGATAGGATCCATTATGGTGACGAATTGGTTTTCATGTATAGAGGACAGAAATTCTTTTTGGAAGGTCTCTTTCAGGATGACAACAGATTCACGACTTATCTGGACCGCTGGGAACTTCCGGGAACCGATTATATCTGGGTTGGCAAAGGAGATAAAACCTACCCTGTGCAGGAATTTCTGATGGCCAGACTCTGGGATGGAAGAACCTTTTGGGAAGCGGAGTCTGAAATGGAATGGGTTGATTACTAACAGCAGGGAACCCGGGCAGATATTGATTGCTATGCAAAAAAGAGGCTGGAGCGAAATGATATCACATTCCGCTCCAGCCTTTTTCTATTTCCTTAAATCCTTCTGATTGCCATCAGCGCCAGATTGAGCGCTGCATTTCTTGCTTCCCTGCCCCATGTGCGGACATCGTGGCTGACAGTGGCCAGGGTGTCTGTCGTGAAGAGGATTTCAGCAAATTCCTTATGTCTGAAACGGGCGCAGGCAGCGAGTGCGCTGCAGGCCATGTCGACGACCTGGCAGCCCTGCGCTTTCCTCATTTCCACCTTATTCCTTGTTTCACGGAAGAAGGCATCCGTCGTCCATGTCGTGCATGGCTCGACGGAAATGCCCAGGTCCATGAAAAGAGCTTCGATCTTGGAAAGGGGTTTCGGATCGAGCTCTATGAAATGGGAAGCCGGCATGTAGTGGGCCGACGTGCCCTCATCTCTATACGCCCTTTCGACAGGGAGAAACGTATTCTCCGGCATGTCGACAAGCGTCCCGCAGCAGGAAATCATGAGCATTTTCTCGACGCCGTACGCAAAGAGCCTCTCCTGCGTGATGACGGAAGCAGGCGCGCCCAATGGCGCCTCCATGACAGCTACATCCTCGCCGTCATCATTGACGATCCAGATCGGGATATTCTTCATCGTCGTAGGCAGGTGGCCGATCAGTTTTCCTCCGCGGATCTCGATATAGCTTCCAATCCGCGCTTCGGAAAGGAAGGCATAGACAGCCCTTTCGGGCAGCTGCAGATCCAGTTTCTCATAATCCGGCGAAATCAGGCCCTCCGACGGATCAAATTCAGTATCCAGACTCATGATAGTGCCTCCTAAGCAGGCAAGGGGACTTCCCGTCCCTCTTCTTATTAGCATATACTTGTTTTATGTTATTATTATATCATTTTAGATAGAATCTCGTAATAAAATATTTCGAATCATATAAAAACTTCTTTTATTCAATCAATACTGAGGAGGGAGGGAGAGGCGGGGCCGCCGCTAACACTCGCCTTCCCAGACGGGGAAGTATGCCTTTGACCTTGCCCTGGAAGGGAAGGTGTCGCCGGAGGCGACGGATGAGTTGCATTTCCTCAGCCGCAGGCTGGTTTAGCGGTTTATTTGGGGGGCAGTTTCTAAAAAGGCGAAGCATCCTTTTAGTTTTTAGGTAGTCCATTTGTATATCTATGTTAGATAAACCCTCTAATCGAATATATCAAAGCTCGAATATATCAAAGCAAAAAGGACCCTGGCGGGTCCTTTTTCAATTCATTCTTACATTCCCAGTACGGCTTCCATGGCGAGTGCGAGGGAGGCGTTTCTGCTGTCTTTTCCCCAGTTTCTTTCATCGTGCCTCATGGAGGCTAAGGTGTCTGCGGTGAAGAGGATCTGGGCGAAGGTCTTTCCTCTGAATCTGGCGCAGGCGGCAAGGGCGCTGCATTCCATATCGACGGCCTGGCAGCCGGCTTCTTTCACCTGTTCGATCTTTTCCTTCGTTTCGCGGAAGAAGGCGTCGGTGGTCCAGACGGTGCAGGGCATGCAGGGGATATTTCTTTTGGCAAAGATTTCCTCTATATGCGCGAGCGGTTCTTCATCGAGGACGATGGAGTCGGATTCGGGGAGGTAGTGGAAGGAGGTGCCTTCGTCCCGGAAGGCTTCCTTAACGGGAAAGAAGGTGTTCTCGGAAAGGTCGGTGAGGGCGCCGCAGCAGCCGACGGCGAGAAGTTTTTCAGTGCCGTAGGCAAAGAGTCTCTCTTCCATGAGGACGGCAGCCGGTGCTCCGGCCGGGGCCTGGATGAGAGTGACTTCTTCTTCTCCTATTTTTACGACCCAGACGGGAAAGTTTTTTGTCAGCGACATGAATTTCCCTGCCTGGTATCCTTCGTGCGCTTCGGCGAAAGACTGGATATGTCTTTCAGAAAGAAATGCCATGACGGCGTATTCGGGAAGGGCAAGGCCCAGTTTCTCAAAGCCGGGGCTGATGAGCCCTTCTTCCGGATCAAAATCAGTGAAAAGCGGCATGAAAACCTCCTTATATTACAGCATGGTGCCTTCGACGTGGTACGGGCTTTCAGGCGAAGGCGAAAGGGGACGGAGGGGGATGCCCCTTCGTTCCAGAAGCTCTCTCAAGATCCACGGGCGGTCGGAAATGATGCCGTCAGCGCCTTTTTCAATCGTTTCAAGCATGTCGTTCCTCGAGTTCACGGTCCAGGGCAGGATTTTCATGCCCAGTTCATGGGCTTCGTAAGCATCTTTTTCCGTGAATTCCCGGAAGTTCGGCGAGAGGATATCAGCTCCCGCTGCATAGGCGCAGGCGGCGATGTGGCCGTCGTAGTCGTGGATGGAAAGGCCTGCCAGCCATGGCGAAGGCTCTCTTCTTGTCATATGGATCGTATCCCCGTCGACGGGACTATCGGGGGACAGCTGGTAGAGGGCGGACGTCCGGATTTCCGGGGCCTCATCCTTCATGATGCGCAGCGTCCTCCAGTCGAAGGACTGCAGGATGACGCGTTTCTCCATCTTGTACTTGCGTACGATGCGGAGAAATTCGTCGACAAATTTGTGCGGGTCCGCATTGTTCTCATAGAAAGGGCTCTGCGGATCCGGGTACGATTTCGTTTCTATATTGAATTCCGTTGTGTTGTGGCCGGTATCGACCGCAAGCTGGAACATTTCTTCAAGCGTCGGGATTTTGGCGTGGAGCGCAGTCTGTGAGCCGTGAAGGCCGAAGTACTCGCTCTCCGGGTTGATGGCGCCAACGTCAAAGGACTTGATTTCCTCGATGGTCATCAAACGGATGTCGTAGATGCCCGTCCGGAGGTACGAACCGTGGATATCTCTTGTGATATCCGGATTCAGGACCGGATTGTGGCTCATTACGATGCCGTCTCGCGCGAGCTGCATGTCGCACTCGATGTTGGCTCCGATTTCCATGCCATAGAGGTAGGAATACAGTGTGTTTTCCGGGCGCGCGTCTCTCCCTCCGCGGTGAGCCTGGAAATCAAACATCTTTGCCTTCCTCCTCTGCATTGGCGATCAGGTTCAGGAGAATGGCAGGATTTTTCGTGTCATACTCGACCTGTTCCGACCAGCGTGCGGCTGAGCGGATCGGATCGTCCGTCAGCGCCGCTTCAAGGAAAATGTATTCGGCGGCGTCGCGGGCAAAGTCCGAAACGGCTGCCATGCCGTACGCATCTGATTCATCGAGCGCCCGGTACCAGATGTATTGGTAAAGGCGGTTGAAGAAGTACGGATCATATTTCGAAAGGTAGGCCCTGGCCAGGCGGATGAGCGAATCCGTCTTCCTCGTCATGAGGGACAGGCGGTCCGTCCATGCCTCGTCGATCGGCTCCGTTTTTTCGAGACGCGAAAGGACTGTCTTCACGCGCTTTTCCTCAAGGCTCGGGCGGAAGACGTAGGCAGATGTCTGCATGTCCCAGCCGAGCGCATTCACGAGGTCTTCGAGCGAATAGAAGCCGTCGGCCTTGTCCGCGCGGAAGGTGAGCGAGCCTTTTTCTTCCATGATCTGCTCGACGGTCCTTTCACAGGAAAGCCCTGTCCCGCAGAGTTCCCAGTCGTCGATGTACTTGAAGAAACGTGGGTGCATCTTGCAGATGTCGCAGAGATAGTCGTCGCCCTTTTCAAGGACGAGGCGGCAGAGCCCTTCCTTGGTGAGGAAATGGCAGTATCCTTCATCATTCAGTTTGAAACAGGTGGACCCGTCTTCACTCTTCTGCATCCACTGGGCCAGTTCTTCGCCAAGAGGCCCTTTTTCGCTTCGGTAGCGTGCCTCACTGTCGGGATCGATATCGATTTCCCAGATCTGGCAGCAGGTATGACTGCAGGCATCCGCCTTGCACTTGAAGTAAGGGAAAAACACCGGATAGATTGACAGCATAGAACCCTCCACGATTTCAACTATTTTAACGCATTACGATTTCGATTCATAGTTATATATATATTATAATGCAGCGCCCATCGGCACTCAACGATAAATATCAAATTGTCACCCTGAAAACGGGCGATTTTGGCCGTTAACATTGAGAACGGACGCGGAAAGGTCTATAATAATACAAATACGGCCTATTATACGAGAAAAGAAACCTTTCCGGGAAGGGAAGATGCGGCCGGTGCAAAGGCTGCAAAGACGGCCGATTCCGCCTTGCGGAAGGTAATTTCAGAGAGGTGACCTGGATGTTTGTACATGAAATGATCAACGGAGCGGATCCCGCCCATATAGCCCTTGACGGCGACGTAGAAATCACATATGGCCAGCTGGCCGAAACCATCAGAAGATTCAGAAATCTGCTTTACAGAGAAGGTGTCAGGAAAGGCGACAGAGTCGGCCTCTACTGCGCCAACCGCCCTGGTTTCATCTATACATACATGGCAGTCATTTCCCTGGGAGCCATCATCATTCCGATCAACAATTCCCTTGTCGACCGCGAAGTCGATTTCATCCTGAAGGACTCCGGTTCCAAGCTCGTCGTCTCCGATGTGCCGCTGACCGTTTCCTGCCGCGTCATCGACCTGCATGATTACGACTACGAAGCCAAGGACGGCCCGCTCGAAGAAGCACCGCCATTCCCGTCTGATCTGACAGAAGACGACGTTTGCGCCCTCGTCTACACCTCCGGCACGACCGGAAGCCCGAAGGGTGCCATGCTGACGCACAAGAACCTTATTTCCAACGTGGAACAGTTCACCAAACAGGTCATCTTCATGCCGGAAGACAAGGTCCTCTGCATCCTGCCGATGTTCCACTGCTACGGCCTCACCACTGTCGTGAACTCCAGCCTGTACCATCATTCCACGATCGTCATCCTGCGTTTTAAGAGCCCGTCTGAAATCATAAATACGATCGTCGAACACTCTGTCACCATCGCCATCATGGTTCCGCCGATGTACAACCTGCTTGCCAGAAAAGGCGAACCGTCCGTCATGGAAACCGTCCATGATTTCATCTCCGGCGGCGCATCCATCCCGCAGCCGGTTGCCAAGGCATTCTATGATCGCTTCGGCCATCCTGTCCGCGAAGGATACGGCCTGACAGAAGCATCCCCGGTCGTCAGCGTCCTTCCGGAAAACAAGCCGAAATACCTGACCAGCGGCCCTGCCGTACCGGGCGTCGAAGCTATGATCCTCACTGAAAACGGCGGCCCGTACGTACCGGGCACCGTCGGCGAACTCTTAGTCCGCGGCGACAATGTCATGAAGGGCTACTGGAACAAGCCGGAAGAAACGAAGAAGGTCTTCACCGAAGACGGCTGGCTCAAAACCGGCGACCTGGCTTACATGGATGAAGACAGCTACATCTACATCGTAGACCGCCTGAAAGACCTCATCATCGTCAACGGCGAAAACGTCTATCCGGGCGAAGTCGAAGACTGCATCTATGAAGTCGAAGGCGTAGGCGAATGCGCTGTCGTCGGACATCCTGATCCTTTGAGAGGACAGGCAGTCTGGGCTTATGTCGTCATGAAAGACGGATACGAATACGACGAAAACAAGATCCGCAAGTACATGGCAGGCAACATCGCCACTTACAAGATCCCAAGACGCTTCATCCCGATGGACGCCCTCCCGAAAAACGCAACAGGCAAGATCCTGAAGAGAGCACTCAGAAACGGATAATCAATAAAAAAGAGGCTGCAGCTATTGCTGTCCCCGTTAGGGGAAAGTGGCGCGCATGCGCCGAAAGGGGTTCATTCTCTAGGGAGATGAAGCATCCGTCAGGCGCTCAGACAAATCCAATGCATGTAGATGCTGGATGATCCTCTAATGAAATATTCCAATAGAAAAAGTGGTTAGGACAAAATGGTTACACATTTTGTCCCAACCACTTCTTTTTCATTTCAGATCAAAATCCCATGCAGGTGGTCGATTTCGTGCTGGATGACTTCTGCCGTAAATCCCGTGAAGGTCTTCGTCTTCTTCCTGAAGAGGGAATCCATGAACTTGACCTCGATCTTGTCGTACCTTTTGCAAGGGCGGCGGCCGTCGAGGGACAGGCAGCCTTCCTCGGCATCATACGGGGCAGGGGAGGTCTTTAAGATTTCCGGATTGTACATGACGACGGACTTATTTCCCTGACGGAAAACGATGACTGCCTTCGTGCTCCCGATCATATTGGCGGCAAGGCCTGCGCAGGTATCGAGCTTGCTTTCCAGCGTATCGACAAGGTCCCTTCCGACCTGCCAGTCGTCCTTTGTCGCCGGTTCTGCCTTCCTCTGCAGGAAAAGAATGTCTCTTACAATATCTTTTATCATAGAAATCCCCCTATATCCAAAAAACTGACACTGTGTTATAATACTATTATATTGAACATATTAAATGTAAAGATACCTTTACATTATAGTATCAAATAAATCATATTTCAGAAAGAAGGATTCAATTATGGCAAAAATTTTAGTTATTTCCGGACATCCGCATCTTGATCAGTCTCTGGCAAACCAGACTATCCTCACCGAACTCAAGAATTCCGGCCTCGATATCACCATCGAAGACCTCTCCGAAATTGGCTGGGACTTCGACATCGAAGCTGAAAGAAAAGCTGTCGTAGACGCAGATGCTCTTGTATTTGAATTCCCGCTCTACTGGTACTCCTATCCGGCACTCCTGAAGAAATGGGTCGAAGAAGTCCTCGCTCACGGCTTCGCATACGGCACCGGCGGAACAGCTCTGCAGGGAAAGGATTTCTTCATTTCCAGCACCACTGGCAGCCCGGAAGAATCCTACAGCCATGAAGGCCCGCAGAACCATCCGATCAGCGAATTCTTCTTCAACTTCGATCAGCTCGCAACATTTACCGGCATGAAGAAGCATGAACCGATCATCACCTACGGCTGCATGTACGTACCAGGCCTTTCCACCGAGGAAGACAAGCAGAAGATCGTAGATAACTGCAAAGCAAGCGCTCAGAAACTCATCGAAGAACTGAAAAAGATCTAAAATGATTTGATCATAAGAAAAGGGGCTGTGACAAAATCCAACAAAATGCTGCTTTTGCTTTTCCTCGAACGAAGTTCGGTTTAAGGGTGTTAACCTTGCTCCGAAGGAGAAGGTCCCGGCGAAGCCGGGGAATACAGTGGTTCTCGAGCAAAGCGAGGTTTTGAGGTTTTCAGATAAAACAGATAGATAAATATGTTGGATAATCCCCAAAAATCGAATATAACAATGCACAAGGGGCTGTGGCAAAATGATTGCACATTTTGTCATAGCCCCTTTTTTATTTCCATTTTTTACATGGTGAAGCCGTTCGTCTGATCGCTTGTCTTGTCCAGACGGCGTGCGATGTCATCATAGTATTCCTTCAGGTGGAAAACAAGAAGGTCGAGCGACGTGCGGACGACGGACGGATCGAAGCGTTCGTCGCGGGATGTCACGCAGACATCGAGGAATACATTGTCATCCCGTTCGACGGAATATTTCATGATCGCATGATGGCCGTTCAGCTGGTTGATATAGTCCAGGAACGTCTGGCGGGCCGGCCCCTTCGGGCAGGTGCCCAGATGCACGCGGACGAGAAGGTACATGCTGTTATTCGTAATGACAGCCGTCACGACCTTGTGGCTTGCGCCGGCCGGCAGCGCTGTCATGAAAATCACCGTATCAAAAGAGTCATGCACATCCTGACGGCGGAAGAAATTCAGCCCTTCTGCCTTCATATACTTTTCGAAAGCATCCGCTTTCAAATTCTTATGCCGAACCCCCTGCGGGAACGGAGTCACATTATCTGCCATAAAAAACCTCCACGCTCAGTAAATTCATTAAGTATTACATCTATTATACAGGATACGGAAGAAATAGCCAAAAGAGCGTAATCGGTCCCGTGATTTCCAAGAATGCTGCAGGTGCAGGTAATACCACTTCAGGCGTTCGAAGTCTTTTCTGCAAAAGCAGTGGGGAAGGAAATCGCGAAAGCCTTTGCCCGGCAAAGCTCTGGAAGCAGGCAGATGGCAGCGAGAAGGGGAAATAATCCTGCCTCCAATTCCTTACACTTTGTTCTGCATCTTCATGATGAAATAAGGTATAAGTGGCAAACGATATAGCCATAGAAATATTCTATAGCTATCACTTTTTTATACATTATGCATAAAGGTTTTGAACGCCCGGTCAATTTTCAAAACACTTAAAATCATGGTCATTTTGAAAAAAGCTCGATTGTATCGGATATAACTCAAACTCATCCAAAGGCTTTCAGATGAGTTTGAGTAATAAGATAGCTGTTTAAAAATGTATAACCTAATGAGATTGATATGCTATCTTGCTATGACTTAAACATATCAATAAATAGAGAATGGTCAAGCCTACTATACAATTCGAAAAAAGAGAATATAATGGAAAACATACAAGTTATCGGGCTTCCGGGATACGAGAAATCCCAAGCCGAATATTAAAACAAAGAAATGTGGTGAACGAGATGGATCTTATGATGCTTCCAGAATTTGTAAAATTAGCTCTCTTTATGGCAGCCGTATTTATTTCAAATATAATACAGGCCCTGACCGGATTTGCCGGCGTGATGCTCTCCATCCCGCCGACCATCCTCCTCTACGGACCAGATATGGCCAAAGCGGTCATAAATGTCATCTGCTGGCTCGTATGCGTTCTGCTCATGGTGCAGAACCGCAAATATATCAACCCGAAGGAACTTTTCCGAATCGTTGCCTTCATGCTCGTCGGCATGGCTATCGGCATTCACCTCTACAACGTCGTGAACCAGGCCATCCTCGTTCCTCTCTACGGCGGCATCATCGTAGCCGTTGCACTGAAGAACCTCTTCATGAAGCAGTCTAATTCCTCCCTCCCGGCATGGATTGCCATCCCGGTACTCCTCGGAGCAGGAATCATCCACGGCATGTTCGCTTCCGGCGGCGCCCTCCTGGTCGTCTACCTGGTTGCCACCTTCCGTGACAAAGACTCCTTCCGCGCCAACGTCGCTTCCGTATGGTCGATTCTGAACCTCGTCCTGATGTTCAACGACTACTCCAAAGGCCTCTACAATGCGCAGTTCCTCCAGCTCCTGGCACTCGGCGTCATTCCGCTCGTATTTGCCATCTGGCTAGGGAACAAGATTCATGACATGATCAACCAGAAAATGTTCAACCGCCTGACTTACTGCTTACTTCTCGCAGCAGGCAGCATGATCCTGATCTGATCAATAAAAAATGGGAATAAGAAAGAGCAGCTCGCTATGGGCTGCTTTTTTCATGCTCTTTCTTCATATTGATACATTGACAAGCGTGGATGTATGCTTTATACTTGCCATATATCACAAGAGGGGGGTTCGAGATGGATTATAAAAACGATGTACGGATCATAAAAGCGCTGACGGATGAGAACCGTCTGGCGATTCTCCATATGCTGCAGGACGGTTCAAAATGTGCCTGCGTTATTTTAGAGGAACTGCACATCACGCAGCCGACTCTTTCGCATCACATGAAAATCCTCTGCGATACAGGCCTTGTCGATTCCTGCAAGTGCGGGAAGTGGATGTATTATTCGCTGTCGCTGGAAGGCGGCAGGACGCTGCGCGCACTGGTAGAGCGGTACACCATCAGCGAAGAAGCCTATGCGGATTACAAAACCTGCGAGTCCTGCAGGGATAACGGAGCAGGGAATCCCTGCCAGGATGACGGAAAGGAAGCCGTGAAATGAGCCAGGAAAAACAGGAAGGCATCAGCTTCTTCAACTGTTACCTGACGGTCTGGGTATTTCTCTGCATGGCCGCCGGCGTGCTTCTTGGTAAAGCCGCACCGTCCGTGACGGCCTTTCTTGGAAATATGACGATTGCAGGGATTTCCATACCGATCGCCATCCTCATCTGGGTCATGATTTATCCCATGATGATGAAAGTCGACTTTGAAAGCGTCAGGGAAATCGGGAAGAATCCGAAGGGCCTCATCGTCACATGGGTCGTGAACTGGCTCATCAAGCCGTTCACCATGTACGGCATCGCCAGCTTCTTCCTCTTCGTCGTATTCAAAGCGTGGATCGCGCCCGACATTGCGACGCAGTACCTTGCCGGCGCTGTGCTCTTAGGCGCGGCTCCCTGTACGGCCATGGTCTTCGTCTGGAGCTCTCTGACAAAAGGAAATCCGGCATATACCGTCGTCCAGGTCGCAACGAATGATCTCATCATCCTTGTCCTTTTCGTGCCGATCGTGAAATTCCTCCTGGGCGTTTCCCATGTCGAAGTCCCGTACAGCACGCTTTTCTTAAGCGTCCTCCTCTTCGTCGTCATTCCGCTTGCCGGCGGCATCCTGACACGTATCAGCGTCATCAAAAGCCATGGCAGGGAGTACTTCGAAAAGACCTTCATCCACAAATTCGACAATGCGACGACCATCGGACTTCTCCTTACGCTGATTCTCATCTTTGCCGGCCAGACAGAAGTCATCCTGTCGAATCCGCTGCACATCGTCCTCATCGCCGTGCCGCTCATTCTTCAGACGTTTCTTATCTTCTTTATCGCCTATGGCGCCTGCCGCATCCTGAAGCTGCCCTATGATATTTCCGCTCCGGCAGCCATGATCGGCGCATCCAATTTCTTTGAACTCTCCGTGGCCGTCGCCATTGCCCTTTTCGGCACGACGAGCCCTGCCGCGCTGGCAACCACCGTCGGCGTGCTGACAGAAGTTCCTGTCATGCTCACCCTTGTCCGCATCGCCAATTCGACGCAGGACTATTTCCCAAAGAGGAAAACAAGATGAATAAAAATAAGCCGAAAGTGGCTTTCCTCTGCACGCATAATGCATGCAGAAGCCAGATCGCAGAAGCCCTGGGAAGAAAACTGGCGGGAGATGCGTTCGAACCCTTTTCAGCGGGTACGGAAAAGCAGGATCACCTTGACCCGGGCGCCGTCAAATGGATGAAAGAGCTGCATGGCGTAGACATGGAAAAGACGCAGAGGAGCAAGACGCTCAGGGATATCCCGGCGCCGGACATCGTCATTCTCATGGGCTGCGGCATAGCCTGCCCGGCCATGAAGGCCGCTTACGAAGAGAACTGGGGGCTTGACGATCCTTCCGGGAAATCCAGGGAAGAATACGAGAAAACTATAAGAATCATAGAACAGCGCATTCTGGACCTGAAAGAGAAAATCCAGAAAGAATGGAAATAAAAAAAGAGCTGAGATGAAATGCCCGCACATTTCGTCTCAGCTCTTTTGTTTAATAAAGGTAGGGGAAGACGTCATCCTGGTCCTGATCCTGATCATCGGGTTCATCGTAGTAGATCTGATTGCCAACGACCTGTGCGTGGCTGCCATCAGAGCCAAAGATGTTATTGCCTACCGCCTGATAGGATCCGCCATTGCTGTCGAAGGTCGTATTGCCGATGGTCGTGTATGAAACGCCATTGCTCCCATAGACATAATTTCCGACCTGTGTATAGGAAGTACCATCGGAAGAGTACGTCGTATTTCCGACGGTGGTATAAGAATTGCCATTGCTGTCATACGCTGTATTGCCTACGATCTGAACGTAACCGCTTGCCGCCGAAACACTGAAGGCACACGTGACAGATAAAATGCCGGCCAAAACAATCGCTTTTAATTTCCGCATGTAAGACACCCCGCTTTGAAACAAACAGATATGCATAAGATCCTGTAATTACTATTACTTTCATTATACGATTCTGCCAGACGGAAGGAAAGGCGGGGAGGCCCCGGCATCTTGCGCCGCTGATCAGAGTCCCTGCTTTTCCAGCCGTTTTTCGTACTGGTCCAGGATATCCTGCATGCTGATGGAGGCCATTTCCTCTTCGGCCTTTTTCTGCACCTGGTCGTAGCAGTCGCGGATGACGAGCTGGATATTGACACCCACGCCGCATTCCGGATTTGTGTGCGTGTCCTGATGCAGGAGGGGCTTGTCGCCTTCGACGGCGCGGTACACGTCCAGAAGGGAAATGTCCTTCGCATCCCGGGAGAGAGCCGGCTTGGCGTGGCCTTTGACGCTGGTCAAAAGTCCTGCGTTTCTAAGCGATGACATCATCTGCCTCACGAAGGCAGGGTTCGTTTTGACGCTTTCTGCGATGGCCTGGCTCGTCAGGCTTTCCTTCGCGTTCAGCGCAATGAAGGAAAGAATGTGGACGGCATCGCTCACTTTTGTCGAGTATTTCATGGGAATCGCTCCTTTGCTGTATATTAAATTATAACAACAGATTGACACGATAGCAAGAAATCTGTAGTATATGGGTGTAAGAATAATATTTACAGCAATAAGGAGAACAACCATGAGCTTTTATAAAGATCTTGTCATGCAGACACAGATGAATTTCCAAAAATATTACGGTATTTACAGAAGAGGCGGTACGCCCTACAAGCTGGCCGGCCCTTCCAAGCTTTCCATGGATGAGAAGATTGATCGTCTCGTTCAGGAAATCCGCGATGCGGACTGCGTCATCGTGGGCGGCGCTTCCGGCCTTTCTGCGGCTGGCGGCGGCAATTTCTACTATGGAAACAACGATTCCTTCAAGAAATACTTCGGCAAGTTCGAGGAAGTCTACCACTTCAACGGCGCCTTCGACGGCATGTTCCGTCACTGGAATGACCGTGCGGCTTTTTGGGCATTCCTTGCGACATTCCTTCATACGACGCTCACTGCGCCCATACGCGCGCCGTACCATGATCTGGACGCCCTGCTCAAGGGTAAGGATTTCTTCGTCATCACGACGAACCAGGATACGCAGTTCATCAAACTCTATCCGGAAAATAAAGTCGCAGAGCTGCAGGGCGACCACCGTTTCTTCCAGTGCGCCTCCTGCTGCCAGGATGACACGTGGGATGCCGTGCAGCCGGTAGAAGACATGATCCGTGCCATGGGAGACGGCATCAAGATCCCAAAGGGCATGATTCCGCGCTGTCCGCACTGCGGCGGCGAAGCCTTCCCCTGGGTCAGAGGATACGGCAATTTCCTGCAGGGAAAGAAGTATAAAGAACAGTATGAAAAGGCATCCAGCTACATTGCATCACACAAGGATGCAAAGATCCTCTTCATCGAGCTCGGTGTCGGCCGCATGACACCGATGTTCATCCAGGAACCCTTCTGGCAGCTCACCATGGGCCTGCCGCATGCGAGGTACATCGGCGTGAACAACCAGTTCGACTTCCTTCCGCGCCAGATCGAGGATAAGGGCATGACCATCCTGGGAGATATTGCAGAAGTCCTGACCGCGGCTGTCAAAAAGAAAGGGGAGGAGTAAGAAATGGATTATCAGGCAATTGCAGAAAAAATCAAGCAGGCCGACGCTGTCCTGATCGGTGCCAGCAACGGCCTTTCCATTACTGAAGGGCTCCATATCTTTGCGGACAATAAAGCCTTCGAGGACCTCTTCGGCGATTTCAAAAGGAATTACGGCATCACCTGCCTCCTTCACGGCATGACGGCCCACTGGCCGACCGAATCGGAGAAATGGGGCTTCTGGAGCCGCCTCATCCACTATTACTGCGCGGAATATGAAGAGACGCCTGTCATGAAGGACCTCCGGGATATCATCGGAAAGAAGGACTACTTCGTCCTCACCTCCAATGGCGAATGCCACTTCGAAATGAGCGGCTTCGATCCGGAGAAGATGGATGAAATCGAAGGAAACTGGCTCACCATGCAGTGCCGGGCTGCCTGCCATGACACGCTTTATCCCGTCCTTGAAAAAGCAGAGGACATGCACAAGGCAGAAAAAGACGGCCTTGTTCCGGGCGATCTGACTCCGAAATGCCCGAAATGCGGCTCTCCCATGGACATCCATATGATGGGCGCCGCTGACCGGTATGTGTCAGACGATGGCGACCAGCGCCTCGGCGCATTCCTTGAAAAGTATCATGGAAAACGCCTCGTCATCCTGGAACTGGGCATCGGCTGGAGAAACCAGCTCATCAAAGGCCCGCTCATGCGCCTTACCGCAGCGGAACCGAAGGCCTCCTACATCACCATCAACCTTGGCGAAGTCTACATCACGGAAAATATCAAGAACAAATCCTACGGCATCGACGGCAAGATTGCTGACGTACTGAGAGAAATCAAGAAAGCCATGTAAAAGAGGGCAGGAAATGAATTCCGCAAGGAAGCGTTTCCTGCTTTATAATAGGTAAGAAAGGAGCTGATTCCATGAATATTCCTTCTACCATCGCATCCGATTATGTCCGCTGGCGCAAATTCCTCCATGACAACGTGCACTTCCTCATGAAGGAGAGCAAAATACACACCGAAGAACACTGCGCCCGTGTCCTTCTCTTTGCCCTCCTCATTGCAGAAGAAATGAAACTTCCTCAAGACGACCGCGAAGCCCTCGGCGCCGCTTCCGTTTTTCACGATTCCCGCCGCATGGAAGACGGCTACGATACCGGTCATGGCGACAGGGCCGCTGCGTATTACAGGGAATACTGCCAAAAAGGGGGTCTTGCCTACGATCAGCGCGTATTCGACGTCATGAGCTACCACGACAGGGACGATCCTGTCGGCATCAAAGCCATGAAACAGAAGAAGCCGCCGCTCAAGGACGAGATTCTCCTTTATAAAATATTCAAGGACGCCGACGCCCTCGACCGCTTCCGCCTGGGTCCCAACGGTCTCGACCCAAGATTCCTCCGAACCAAAGAAGCCAAAGGACTCGTATCCTACGCCAGGAAAGTATGGGAAGAGAGCAAGAAATAGCAGACTAAAAGAAGAGCAGCCATGTGCCGCTCTTTTTTTGTTTTCTTGAAATGGACACCCGCGAAGTAAAGAATAAATCTTACAAAGTGTCAGTTAGATGCGAATGTATTTCGTTTATTAAGTATACATAGAAAAAGTTCTTTATAATCGTTCGAATCATGGTAGACAATTATCTAGAATTGCTACATAATATCGTCAATTTCATGGGATTTCCTGAAAGAAATAATTGATCTGACAGCATAGATTAAAATGATATAATTGAGAAAATTAGATATATAGGTATCTATATAGATTTCATGTTAGCAGCCATGCCCGGGGAAAGGCATGGAAGAGATGGAGGTTTTAACATGGGATGGCGGAGGATAGCAGGAAGGATCGCGAAAGTAGGAGCGAGATTTAAGGGAGAGCCAGAGACAAGGTACCAGAAGATCAGGTACTACGAAGAGGAAGCGGGGATTTTCAATGACCGTGAACTCATCGATATGTACAAGATCAGCGAGCAGACTTATCAAAGGACACAGCATGAAGAAGACGGCTGGTGTGCCTGCGGCTACAGAAATGAACTCAAGAAACGCGGTCTGACCGACTAACAACAATTGAATAGCAGACAGAAAAGCCCCACGGCAGAGCTGCGAGGCTTTTTGCATGGGGAAAATGGATTGTCCCGTAAAAGATATCAGTTTCCTCTATCTCCTTTGAAATCTGTAAAAGCACATTCAAAAATATAAATAAAGTATTTCAAAAATAAAGTATACACAATAACAGGCAGTTTATATTTTATGGAACTCACGCGGAGGCGTTGTATAAAATAAAGCTATACAAACCCCGAAAACACCGGTACTTTTGAATATATTTAAACATTGACATAAATAAAAATAGTGATAAAATAATAAAGTATTTATAAAGAAACGGTAAAGAGAAGTTTCGAAGTGCCGTGCAGGGCAGAATGATGGAGTAAAGAAAGGAGGATCTGCATGGGGTTCTGGGGAGCGATTGAAAGCTTGAAAAATGAAGGATGGAAGGAAAACAAGGGTAAGGAACAAAAGCTGGAGTACTATCAAAACGAGGCACGCATCTTCAATGACCGTGAGCTCGTACAGATGTACAAGGTCACCCGTGAACAGTACAAGAAGACACACCACGAGGAAGACAAATGGTGGGCCTATGGATATAGAAGCGAGCTGAAAAAGAGAGGAATCCTCTCAAGGGACTGATGGAATAAGGGGCTGTGGAATGCACATATTTCCACGGCTCTTTTTTTATGGCTGCGATTTCCAATTTCTTACAGAAATTATTAAAAAAGTATTTCATAGTTTAGAAATGCAGGCAGGAAGGCATCCTTTCCCTTCGGGGATTTCTCTATGTCTTTTATGCACAAAAACATAGATATCTTGGTACTTTTAGGAATTGGAAGCAGGGTTATTAGGCTTGCATAATTAAGATAATAAGGTATCGCAGGAACCGCTTATAAAATGTCCATTTGTTATAAAAAAGCAAGGTGGAGACCATGGACGAAGAGAAACGGGAGAAAACAGCACTGGGGGCTGCAGAAGAGGGAGTGGATGCGGCAGCACTGGTATCATCATCGGAAGCGATAGGCCATTTCCATGCGAAGGCAGATCTTAGGATCCGCGGAGATTATGCCGGAGCGAACAGGAAACTCTATTGGGCTTTCCTGCGTGCGAATGCCGCTAAAGGCGCGAAGACGGAGTGGGAGGAACTGACTTCCATGAAAAATCGTCTGAGCACAGGGACAAAGCTCACACGAGGGGCGCATGCGGCCAATGCGGAGATAGAGCTTGGCAAGAAAGTCGCCCTGAAGACTGTCCAGAAAGCAGGCGGAGAGTTTTACAAGGGAGCATCCCTGACAATCCGCATCGCAGCTCCTGCCCTGATCATCAAAAGCTGCATGCAGGCGGCCGATGTCATCATGGGGAAGAAGGATGCTGATGATGCGGCCAAGGATATGGCTAAGACCGTCGGGACGATCACGGCAGCCGGCGGTGCTTATCAGGCAGCACTGACGATGACAAGAGGGACGACGAGCCATCTGGTCAATACGCTCCTGCGCTCGAATGTAGGCGTCCTCGTCCTTCAGGCGGGCATTGAGCGCAGCCAGCCTTTGAAGCAGTACGTGAACGGGAAAATCACCGGGCAGAAATTTGCCCAGGATGCCGGTTACCGCGTCACGTCCCTCGCCGCGTCGTGGGAAGGCGCTGAATGCGGTGCTGCTGCAGGCGCCATTCTGGGACCGCTCGGCATGACCGGAGGCGCGCTCCTTGGCGGCATGATCGCATCGATCGCCATGGGCCTTACGGGGAACCAGCTTCTGGCGGGCGAGGAATTCATCGAAGTGTATAACGAAAAATCCGAGACGATTAATGAAATCTATAAGAAGGTCGAAGAAATCATCCGCAAACGCCAGGATGAATACCAGAAGATGACCGAAGAAGAGCTTGCTCATTTCGATTCCGTCATGGGGGATGGACTTCATGAAATCTTCACCGGCGCCCTTTCCTCAGATACAGACTATGACGCTGTCACGAAGGGCATAGACAAGGTCCTTGCTTACTGGGGAAAGACCGTCCTTTTCCATTCCAAGGACGAATACAAGGCGCAGTGGGATCAGCCATTGATCCTGAAATTCTAAGGGGGCGGCATCATGATTCCATTAATCGTAGGTGCAGGAATTATCGGGAAATTTCTTTACGATATCAACGAAAGCCACAGCATGGAGGAGGAAGCCGAGGAAAAACGGCTCGAGGCCATTGCCAGGGAAGCAGAAGGCTGGCTCCTCCAAAAACAGGAAGCTGACCGCATGCAGCGCCGGCTGAATAATATCGTGCGGAAACGTCAGGCCATCATGGAGTACACGCTTCCCCGGTTCGTCAAAGTCTACGGGAAAATCCAGACAGTCCTCTACGAATCCCTCCCGCCTGCCGTCATCCATACGACGGATCTGGCGCGCATCGGGGACCTGCCGGTTTCGGCAATCGAGTCGTATGAGGGTCTCAGCAGCAATGAACTCGCTTCCACATGGCTTCTCGAAGGCCCGGTGAACTTTGCGGCCGGCGGCGGACTTGAAATCGGCGCCGCTGCAATTGGCGCAACGGCCGGCGTGACGCTTGCCTCAATCGCTGCTTCCGGCGGCATCGCATTTCTGACCCTTGGCGTGGGTGCGTCCATGAAAAAGGATTCCGAAAGAGCCCTCATTGCAGCCGGCAGGCAGATGAGAGCGGCCAATGCCGTCTATGCCCAGGCAGAAAGCCATGCGCAGATCTGCCGCGCCATCTGCCAGTTCGCAGACAGGATCGCAGAAATCACCGCCGCCATGAACCTTCTCTTCACAAGAGCCATTGCTGCCTGCGACCAGCTGATTCAGGAAAAAGGCACGGAGAAATACGCTTACACCGACGAAGACGTCAATATCCTCATGACCTGCGCCAATCTCGCCGGCGCCGTCTGCACCATTTTGACCGTTCCCATCATGGACAGCCAGGGCAAGATTGCAGAAAACGGACAGGAACTTATAGCCAGCGGGGTGGAACTCCTCACCGAAGCCCAGTCCATGTGCCTCGAAGCGGGCATTTAACGGGAGGGAATCATGAAACGAGTCATCATTGGAGAAAAGTGCATCGGCTGCAGCATCTGCCTGCACAATAAGAAATACATAGAAGAAACGACAGACGGCATCGCCCGGGCCATCCCGGGAATGATGGTCACGGATAAAGACCTTCCCGACCTGGAAGAAATAGAGAGAATCTGTCCGATCCATGAACTGCACCTCTCGCCAATCAAAAAGGAAACCGCCGATTCGCGCGTCCTTTCCGAATCAAAGGAACGCCTTCTGGAAGAAATGAGAGATTTCAGGGATCATTTCAAGCTGAAAAGACCGGAATTCCATCCCGATCCCGGGTATGACATCACCGACCTTCCGCTTGATTATGACTATCCGGAAGAAACATTTTCTTCCTGGGACGACGCAGACGAGGCTCTCAGGAAATGCTTCAAGAACCATGCCTATGATGAAGACATCCGCAGCATGATGACCAGGCAGATCCTGGCCCGCTACAAGGCAGAGCGCCTCAGCGCCTACTACCTCCCGGCAGACAACCCGTGGAGCTATTTCTACGAGTACAACAAAGAAGCGCAGGACCTCCTCGGCGCCGTCTATGCCAGATGGGATGCCGTCTCACCCGATGAAAGCGACCCGCCCGAATCATGGAAGGAAATCCTCGTATCTCCCTCGGCGGACGAGACCTGCTTCAGCGATTTCGAGACCTCCGCATGGGGCATGGATGATTTAGAAGAAACCGTTGAGGACAGTGTAAGAAGCAGCAGCGATGAGCCGTACTCCCATGCCTATGAAATCAAGGAACTGAAAGAGGATACAGGATTCTTCCGCTCCAACGGCGCCTACGTCATCGACCAGTACAAAGCCCTCGTCGATAAATACGGCAAAGACCTCATTCAGGGAATCAATGAAGGGATTTCCAAAGACATCAAGTTCGACGACATGTTCAAGAAAGTCTTCGATACCTATGAAAGAGACATGAAACACGCCATCGACGAGAAAATAAAAGAACTTGAAAAGAAATAGACCGAAAAAGGACAGTAACGAAATGACTATACATTTCTACTGTCCTTTTTGCATGCCTTATAAAAAATACAGTATCGAACTATTAAAATTTTATTTCGTTTATTACATATGCAAAAGATTCCTAAATCAATGACATTTTCATGTTTAGCGATACCTCTTCGGACATTCGTATGTCTCTGGAAATGGAAAATCTTCGCTTTTGCCGCACTATTTCGAGAGATTTCGCATTACTTTTCGCGATTTGACATAAAAATCCACTGTGCTACAATGATAGAGAATATATAAACGAATCGTTAAAACCGTATGTTGGGAGTTTTGCATGGGAGGCAGGGCTGCCAGAGCGGAAAAGGATGGGAGGGTAGAGCAGGATGAGCGTTTTGGATGCAGTGGGCAGCATCTCAAGATTTTGTGTAAAAAGCGTAGAAGAAGGTTTCTCTGAAAAGGCAGATATCATCAAAGACTGTCAGGCAGAAGCGAAATGGTATGGCAATGAAGAACTTTTCGTCGTCTATCAGGCAGCCATCCGGAGGTACAACAATACCCGCAAGGAAAGAGATAAGTGGTGCATCTGGGGATACGGCCGCGAACTCAAGCGCAGAGGCCTCATCTGCGATAACGGTGAATACTAATAAATAAAGCTCTGGCGGAACGGAACCGCCAGGGCTTTTTGCATGTGAATCAAGGAAGACCGCATCTTACGCCTGCCCGTATTTCCCGATAAAATCGGATAGGATATAATGGCGGGAGAATCACATTCGTATCGCAGTTTGTTCATAAAGGGAAGGCGCGCTATGAAGATGAAATACCGGGAAATCCGATCGACAGGACGCTGCCTCATCCAGCGAAGGCACTAACTGCCCAAGGCACCTTTTTCCCTTTTCACCGCGAACCCATCATCCCTTGGAGGCAAAGCCCCATTTCCACAAAGGAACTCCCTATGAAACCACTCGATCACGTACGACTTGTCATTGATTACAAACCTGAAGTCCCGTGAAATTATATCTATTTCGGAAATGGGACTCCCATTGCGTCATATAGAGCTATCTGCTTCTTCGTTATCTCTGAAAGGTGATGGGCCCTCCCCGGCTGCTGGTAAAGCTCAATTATATCCAAGTCATCCAGCAGTGTCTGCATCGTGTACTTCTTGTACAGGCCCTTCTCATCCATCTGCTTTTTGATGTAGGAAAGGTAGATTAGGGCCAGAAACTGGACAAAGAGTTTTCCTTCGAAATTCTCGGAGGAGGAGACGGACATGCGCCTCATATCCAGCCGTTCCTTCAGGTTTGCAAAAGCTTTTTCAATCAGGTCTCTCACACGGTAGAGCTTTATGGCTTCCACCGGATTCTTTATCCCATTGGTCAGCAGGACGAAATAGCCGAAATCGCGCTGGCGCTCACGAATTGCATCACCTTTGGGGACAATGTGCAGTCCCCTCTTAGGCGTTTCGGTCACTATGAAGTATTTGTCATAGTCCTTCATGTGCCCGTCTGTCTTCCTGCCGCTTTTAAGTTCATCCTGCAGACAGGTCAGATACCTGGCAAAGCTCAGCCGCTCATCGGTACAGCGCTGGTCGTTGAAGTATATATGGACATAGACTCTCCGCTTGTCACATATACATTTCCCCGTCCTTGGCTGCTCTTCCCTATAGTCCCATTCATCAGTGAAGCTCATGGCATACAGCCCCACATCATCGTGGTAATTTTCCCAGCTGATCATCTTCTCTCCACGAATCTCGTCCAGATGCTTTCTTGCAATTTTTAACCCGCAGCGGATGCCTATGAGAAACTTATAATGGCGCTTCATCAGGTCATTAATGTTCTTCTCACTGTAGAAGCCTCTGCCCATAACGAAGCTCAGCTTCTTCATATCCAGGAAATCGATGTCCAGCATTAGATTCCGTATCAAACTGACGTCTGCCGTATTTCCTGTAAGCTTGCGGAAATAAACCGGAAGCCGTGAAACTTCCCCATACAACAAAGCAAGATTAACCTGCGGAAGGTGGTCTCCTTCCTTGTTCTTTCCATACTTGGCTAATTTAATCAGCTCAGAATAGGAGGAAATTGATGTGGTGTCAAAAGCAAGGTACTCCTTCTCCGCCCTGCGCTTGGCCTGCCTGCGGAAGAAATTCATCTTTGAAGCCTCATCAATAGAGCCCATCAGATCACTGATCCGCTGGGAGGGGATATCCCGGCCATAGGGATGCTTATGAGTCAACGCCCACTTACGGAGACGGTAAGCAGACATGCCTTCCTCCAGGACAAAGAAATAGGCAAGAGACAAGAGCTGCTTATACCTATCGGGGAAGGAAGCCTTCAAATCATCCACAATTCCCAGTTTGTCACCGATTTGGTCAAGAAGATAAGTGGCCCCATAAAACTGCCGCTTGCATTCTGTGGCGGGAATCGGCCCAGGCTTTATTGTCCCGGACTTCTCCAGTGACAGCAGATACTTCCCATTCGGAACAAACTGTCCTTCAACTATTTTACCAATATAGCGGCGCTTGTGCTCCCCGCGATGCTTCTCTGCATTCCAATAGGGAGTATCAATAAAGACATACTTTTTTCCTGAGATAGTCTGCAGCTTGGCATTAGCTGGCATATCCATAGAAATCTCCTCCTTGCTAGATATAATTATATACCTATCAGAAGGAATTTTCAAGCCGTTTGTTGGTGAAAATATAATAAAAATACCAGTATTTATCGGATTCTTAGCCGGCAGCCCAAATACTTCCTAGATATAAAATCACGGGACTGCAGGCTACAATGAGAACTGGTGTCTGGAAGAAACTCATTTTCTTCATCATCCTGCTGATAATGACCCGAAAAATGCAGAGAAACATGTATGCAAGTATCCCATAAAGAAAGACAAACAAGCGGGAAACATCACCAGCAATATGAGTGAAGAACATGAGGACGACAGCAAAAACTATGTCTCCTAAAGAAGCGAAGATAAGTTTTTTCGTTATCTCATAAGTCAAGTATCTCCAGGAATAAAGACCTTCGTAAAAGATAAATGCCATGAAAACGAGCGGCACCCATAAATAAAGATAAGCAGGCGATACGTGGAATACTGTTCTCGTAATTAACTCATTCCTGATAAAAAGCGAAAAAACGCCTGCCAAAACAAGGGCCACATAATCTCCTGCCAAGAAAAGAAGTGTCTGAATCAAGGCACTCCCTGCCTGATTTTCTGATTTTATTGATTCCATACCACGCTGAACCTCTGAATCCATATGATCTCCCCCAGATCAAATTTGTTTCGTCTTAAAATGCAAATGTAATAATTATAAGTATAGCAATAGCGAAAATATCATATCATTACTCTAATCCTGCACACCAAAAATTATATAAGTTTCATTCCTCTTCCCTTACAATATAGAGCTGCCTCTTCTTTGTTTCCAGATAAATCTTTGCAATATAAAGGCCAATGATGCCAAGACTCATCAGGACAAGGCCACCGAGGAGCGTAATGATACATACAAGAGAAGGCCAGCCTGCCACAGGATCTCCTGCAATCATAGCACGAATAAAGATGAATATAAGTGCCAGGAAGGAAATACCACACATAGCAATTCCCATGACAGAAGATAAGTACAAAGGGATTGTCGTATAAGCAAGAATACCATCAACCGAATACTGGAAAAGCTTCCAGAAAAACCACTTCGTATGACCAGTGCTTCTTTCAATATTCTCATAAGAAAGCCATTTCGTCTTGAAACCAACCCAGCTGAAAATCCCCTTGGAGAAACGGTTATATTCTCCATCCGCTACGATGGCATTCACCATCTGACGAGACATCATGCGAAAATCTCTGACGCCATCAACAATCTGCGTTTTAGAAAGCTTATTGATGATTTTGTAGAACTGCCTGGCAAAGAAAGAGCGAATAGCAGGCTCTCCTTTTCTGGTCGTCCTCTTCGTCGCGACACAGTCATAGTCCTCGATCGGATCATGCAAGAGACGCCACATATCTGGGAGAAGAGCCGGAGGATCCTGAAGATCCACGTCCATCGTAGCTACATAGTCTCCCTTAGCCATAGAAAGCCCGGCATAAAGCCCTGCTTCTTTCCCGAAGTTTCTGGAAAAAGAAACATAATGAACCCTGGAATCTTTTTTATGAAGATCACGAAGAATCTCTATGGTCCTGTCTGTACTTCCGTCATCAATAAAACAGAATTCCAGCTCCGCATCGATTCTATCCTCATACTTCATGACCTCATCATAAAAAGTCTGAATCGTGGCTTCCTCATTAAAACAAGGCACCACCAATGATAACAACTGCATTGCAATTCTCCCTATTTTCAAATCAGGCCAATCGCTCCTATAAACACTTCCTAATTAATCAATAAACTATTTTCATAAGTCATGTATTTATTATAAATGCACTTCATCATACTGTCATTCTGAAATATCGAAATAAAAGAAGATTAAATTAAATCTGTTTTGATAATATCCGTCAAAACCGCGTCCGAGGACTTTGACCTGCCCCAGCGGGGAAGGAGTACCGGCTTTCGGCTGTTGCCGGAAAAGGGGTGCAGTATTCATAGCACTTTAAAATATGAAAAGGTTCTTCGAGCAGCGCGAAGTCGTATTGTGTGTTTATAAAAAGAGCCTTATACCAGTTTTCGACTGAGGAAATGCAACTCATCCCCCGGCTCCGCCGGTACCTTCCCTTCCAGGGCAAGGTCAAATGCAAAAAACCGCACTCTTTCGAGTGCGGCTGCTTCTTTAATTATTGCTTTTATTTCAATATAGACTTCAGGAATGCCTTGGTCCTTTCGCTCTTTGGATGTTCGAAGACTTGCTCGCTGGTGCCTTCTTCTTCTACTTTTCCGTCTACCATGAAGAGGATCCTGTCGGAAACAGATTTGGCGAAGGCCATTTCGTGGGTGACGATGACCATGGTCATGTTTTCGTCAGCCAGCTGCTGGATGGTTTTCAGAACTTCGCCTGTCAGTTCAGGATCAAGAGCAGATGTCGGTTCGTCGAAGAGCATGATTTCCGGGTTCATGGCAAGAGCTCTTGCGATAGCGACTCGCTGTTTCTGCCCTCCGGAAAGGCTTCCAGGATACATGTTCTTCTTATTCAGAAGTCCTACTTTATCCAGAAGATTCTCGGCAATAGGAAGAACTTCTTCTTTCTTCATGCCTTTGACATAAATCGGAGCGGCCATGATGTTATCCAGGACTGTCATATGCGGAAAAAGATTGAAGGACTGGAATACCATGCCCATCTTTCCCAAAATTTCCTTGGACTTTACTTCATTGGCGTAGATGACTTCTCCATTCTTTTCTTCCGCGAGATAATCGCCGTCGACAAGAATGGTTCCTCCCTGGATCGTTTCAAGGTGATTCAGGCAGCGGAGGAGAGTACTCTTGCCGGCACCGGATGGCCCGATGATGGAGATGACTTCCCCTTTTTCAAGACTCATATTGACCTTATGAAGAATGGTGAGTTTGCCATAAACCTTCACAATATCTTTCATTTCAATAAAGCTCATCGCAGTACCTCATCAGTCTTCATAAACGGCATAGCGTTTTTCAATGTATGCCAGAATCTTTGTCAGGATAGCCGTGCAGAGCAGGTAGAAAACAGCTGCTACAAGGAACGGCGTTGTATCGAAGTCGCGCTGAACGAAAGCACGGGTGACGCGCATGAGGTCGTTCATAGCAAGAATGTATACAAGAGAGGTATCCTTCAGAAGCGTGATGGTTTCGTTGCCAAGAGGCGGGATGACGCGCTTGACGACCTGAGGAAGGATGATGTGCCACATCGTCTGCTTATACGTAAAGCCAAGAACCTTGGCGCCTTCATACTGGCCCTTGCTGATCGACTGGATGCCGCCTCGGAATATTTCAGCGAAGTATGCAGCATAGTTCGCTACGAAAGCCAGGATGGCCGCCGGGAAATCATTGATCTGGATATTCAGCATCAAAGGAAGGCCATAGTAAATGAACATGATCTGCAGCATCAGAGGCGTGCCTCTCATGACGTAGATGTACATAGCGGCCAGACGGCGGAAAAGCCCCACCTTCGAGATGCGGACCATGGCGAGAAGTACACCGATTGGCAGTGACAGCACTATGGTAAAAAGGAAAATCTTGGCAGAAACGCCCAGACCTTGAATCATATTTGGCAAAATGTGAATGATATAATCCATCATCGGCTCCTTACATTCCGGAATTTACGGCAGTGCCGTTTTTGATCATGTATGAATATCATACACTGACTTCATCCTTTTAACAAGATAGAGTGACAAAATTTACAAACTGGCTAGATATGAACGAAGCAAGGCAGAACAGGAAACCTCCCGCTCTGCCTCTTCGTTTATCCCTTAAAGGGAATTATTTCAGAATAACATCTTTACCGAACCATTTTTCGGAAATCTTAGCAGCTTCGCCGCTTGCTTTTACCTTTTCAATGCCTTCATTCAGAAGATCGATCAGAGCCTGGTTGTCTTTCTTGACGCCGATAGCGAATGTATCTTTGGAAACAACGCCATCCAGTTCTCTGAATGTTCCAGGTTTCTTAGTCATGTAGTATTCAATCAGGACAGAGTCAGCCAGGATTACATCGCAGCGTCCGGATTCCAGATCCATGAAGCAGGAAGCAAGATCAGGATAAGCCTTGACTTCAGAGAAGAAATTCTTCAGAGCCGGATCCTTATTCAGAGCAGCTTCCGCCGTGGAAGCTTCCTGGATATCCAGTTTCTTTCCTTTCAGTTCAGCCTGTGTCTTGATCGGGCTGTCAGCCAGAACGACGTAGACCTGAGTATTATCCATGTAAGGTTTTGTGAAACCAAGCTTCTTCTGTCTTTCCGGAGTCATGGTGAAGCCGTTCCAGATGGCATCGATCTTACCGGAATTCAGTTCCGTTTCCTTGGAAGCCCAGTCGATTGGCTTGAATTCAATCGGAACACCGATTTCCTTGGATACCGCATTTGCCATATCGATATCGAAGCCTACGATCTTACCGCTGTCATCACGGAACCCCATCGGAGCGAAGGTATCATCCATACCAGCTACAATCTTTGTCGGCTTAGCGCCTGCAGCAGCTGACTTAGCAGCGCTTCCGGCAGACTTCTGATCTCCGCCACATCCAGCCATCAAACCAATAGCACCCAGTGCCAAAACCCCTGCTGCAAGAATCTTTTTAATATTCATGGTCATCTCTCCCTTAGCCTTCTTTAATTCTTTATCTCGTTAAAGAGTTATCTTGGCATTATATTACATGATTGAGAGATGCCTGTCAACACCTTTTTTGAAAATCTTAAAAAAAATTTTCCGCTGCGTTTTGCGAATTTCACCACGTAGATAATATAGAAATATGGGCAAAGTAAAAGCTCGTAGATTTCAATCTGCCTGAACAGATATTAGGGTAGAAATCTATGAGCCAAAAATATTAGCTTCCTAAAAAACTTAGCATTTTATATTGCTGATTTATTTTCATACATCTTCTGATAATAATTCTGATATTCTCCGGAAATGATGTCTTCCCACCATTTCTGATGTGTCAAATACCACTGAATCGTCTTCTTGATACCATCGGCAAATTTTGTTTCCGGAAGCCAGCCAAGTTCTCTGTGAATTTTTTCAGGATCAATGGCATATCTTCTGTCATGGCCTTTTCGATCCGTTACGTGAGTGATTAAACTCTCCGGCTTTCCAAGCTCCTGACAGATCAGTTTGACGATGTCTATATTCCTCATTTCATTATGACCGCCGACGTTATAGACTTCCCCGACTTTTCCTTTACGGATAATGAGGTCAATGGCGCGGCAGTGATCTTCAACATAGAGCCAGTCACGAACATTCAGACCATCCCCGTAAACAGGAAGAGGCCTGTCATGGAGCGCATTGATAATCATCAGCGGAATGAGCTTTTCCGGGAAATGATACGGTCCATAGTTATTCGAGCAGCGCGAAATTGTGACAGGAAGTCCGTATGTCCTGTAGTAGGCCATGACAAGGAGATCAGCCCCAGACTTGGAACTGCTGTAAGGACTCGATGTATGGATGGGCGTTTCTTCTGTAAAGAAAAGATCAGGACGATCCAGAGGAAGATCGCCATACACTTCATCGGTAGATACCTGGTGATACCTCTGAATGCCATACTTTCTGCAGGCATCCATCAGGACAGACGTCCCGATAATATTCGTCTGAAGGAAGATTTCCGGATTTTCAATGGAACGATCAACATGGCTTTCTGCAGCGAAATTAATCACGACATCAGGCTTTTCTTTTTCAAAAAGGCCATAAACGCTATCCCTGTCACAAATATCCATCTTTACGAACTGGAAATTCGGATGATCCATGACATCTGCCAATGTTGAAAGATTTCCAGCATATGTCAGCTTATCCAGGCATATAATCTGATCACCTGGATGTTCCTGCAGCATATAATGAACAAAGTTTCCTCCGATAAAACCGGCTCCCCCGGTCACGATAAGCTTCAAGGTGCTTCACCTCTTCAAATTTTGCCCGACAAAGCTATCTATACAGACAAAAACAAATAAAATTATGCCATAAACCAACGTCAGAAAAATCCATATTATATTATATGTTATGTTATACTACCCTTCTTATATAGCGATTAATTGCATCGTTCCGTCACTATATTCCCAGCTTCTCTCTAGCCGCAGATATACCTTCCATCAACACAGAATCCCTCATTCCTAAAAGAATTCCAATATAAACGGCTCCTCCAATAATAGCAATAACACCAGTATGAATAATAGTCGGTGAAAACATTTGCTCTATAGTAATTGTAATCATGAACATAATCATACCTGCTAACCAATAATGTGTAGATTGGGATAATATCGTCTTAAAACCGAAATCCCTTCTTACCATATAAAGCTGAACCATTGTTACCAGCCATTCAGTAAGAAGAGTGGCAATAGCAACACCAACCGACTGATATTTTAGAATCAAATAGAAATTGATACCAAAATTAAAAGCCGCACCCACTATAACCGATAGGGTCAACTGATTCTGGCGATTTGTTGGCACTAAGTACTGAATTCCTGTTACATTACTTATCCCTATAGCAATAATAATTCCACTGATTGCCTGAAGAACAACTATTACCTTTTCGTAACCAGGACCATAGAACCATGGGACAAAATTTGGTGCTGTGGAAATAAGCCCTAAACACATAGGAATCGAAAGAAACCAGGTAAACCGGTAGGACTTCATCATATAATTCATAACATCTTCTTTTAATCCGTGTGCATGGGCGAAAGAAATCCGAGGCATCATAACAGTTCCTAATGATGTAACAATTGTTAAAAGTAGCTTCACCATCTTATCCGCCTGTTCATAGTAGCCATTTTCTGCAAATGATCCCGAAAGAAGGCCAAGCATAGTTTTATCTAAGACAACATAAACCTGTATAGCTATCTGTGGGAGAAAAAGCTGTAAAATAATCAAGAAATTCCTAAAGGGTCTCCATTCTCTAATTGAAACTCTTTCTAAATACTTAGGAAGATAAAGCCAAATCAAAACTCCTGACAAGATATTCATCCCGCCCATCAGTGCTGTATAAATTAGAAGATCTGAAGACTGATGAACCAGTATAAAAATTAAAGCAACATTCGCAATGCGAACAATAAAATTACGAAGAACTATCTTCCCAAATTCTTCTAACCCCTGGAAAAGCCAAGAAATGTCAAAGAGAACGGCAGCTATATTGAGTGCTTGTAGCCAGTAGATTGTATGGGAAACTTGCCATGACGAAATCATGAAATAATAAACTATAAGATTCACAGAAACTAAAAAGAGCCGCAGTACATTGACTTCATAGAAAATTCTGCTTTGCGTAAGCCTATCGTCTTGATGATAGGCTATTTCTCTTTGAGCATAATTAGAAACGCCCAAATTTGCTACTAAAACAAAATATGTAACCACTGAAAAAGTGAAACTATATTCACCAATTCCGTCAGGCCCAAGGACTCGAGACAAATATGGAATCGTAATAAATGGAGTAATCAAGGTTAAAAGCTGATAACTCAAATTATATATGTAATTTGAGTTATGCTTTTAGCCATTTTAACTTCTCCCATGCTTTATTAAATCTTAAACTCATCTTACCTTCACAATGATTTTCTTGCAAAAAAGCTCTTCCTTTTCGGCTTATTATTTTAATGTTCCTTTTAGTTTCCAACTATTTATACATATTCGGCTATGCTTTCTTCCAATTTCAGTTACCTCAACATCAAATAATTTAATTTAGTCCCTTAATTTTATTATGGCGAATTGTAAAAAATTAAAGGAGATTCGCCAAGGAAATAAAATAACTCACAGTAGGACAGTGTAAAATGTTAATAACGACAAAAACGCCAGACTACTATGAGTTACAACCATCTTACCATAAATCGACGATCTCAATTAGAGGAGTTACCATCCAGTAAAATATTACTCCCGTAAAATTACTACTGCCTTGCAGATACATAACTCAACTACTATTCATGAATTAAAACATTGTAATGATGCCTATTCTGCTACCATTGCACATAAGGAGTACATCCAATAAAATTAAGTGCAAAAACCGTAAAGCAAAAGCCGCGGACAAGTTAGCAGAAAAGCTTCGCTATAAAGTAAAATATCCATGAACAGCAGGAAACTCATGGTTGATTCCAAATGGCTTGATCATTTCATGACCATCCATAAGAATAAGAAGTTGAAGCAATAAAAGTCCTTATCTATTAGGAACTAGAGAGCATTCCCCCCTATCAAAAATAGCACAATACAGTAGTGCAAAAGAAATCGGATAAGTATAGAAGAATTGACTACTAAATAAACAGCCGAGTTGACCTATAAACATTATAAGTATACATATGATATCAAATCGTTCTTTTAAAATTGACCTTTTCCGTATAACTTCTCTAAAAAGATAGATAATTGGTATGCAAAATAATATTATTCCTACGATTCCATATTCCGCAATCAATTGAGAAAACTCATTTACCACAGGATATTGGATTCTCATAAAGGTAAGCGAAAGCATATCGGACGTCCATTGCTTTACCTCCTGATGATTTTTTGCAAACGAAGGAAATTCTGACATCATGTACATATCAACATAACCATGCCCTACTCCAAAAATTGGATGATGCAATCCTACTCTTGCCATTGCAATAACATTTCCGAATCGTGGAGTATTAGAGCGATCACTTATTCCAGCAACTGAGATCACATTGTTATCAATATATTTTTCAGACCCATCCATCACGGTTTTCCCCAAACTATTGGATATAATGATCTCATTTGCACTAGTTTTTGCAATATTAGTTATAATCGCACTTCCTCCAATGCAGAGGCCAAACGATAGTACAGTCCCCAAGCAGATAGACAAACATATTTTCTTTCAATTATCATATCGAAGCCATAGACTTATAAGAATTAAACATGCCACTTCTCCAAAATAGATAACTGTAGCCGTTCTTGCCTTTGTCATAAAAACCATAAAGACAAAATAAATCAAAAGCACAAATTCTAACTTTCTGTTTTCATAGAAAATTCTATACCATAAGAAAGGAATTATAAAAGCTGCATAAATGCCGAAGAACGAGGGCTCAGGCGCAAAACTCCTCACTTGTCCTTTCCATAAGAGCGGCGGCCACCAACCATGAGCAAATTCAGGAGTATATAAATTTCTATTTATTGTAATTAATATTTGTTCACAATAAGAATTACCAGTCCATATCCACCAAATTTCAAATAGAGAATAAATCCCCATTAATACTGCCAAAAAAATGCAGCTTTAGATATCCAACTAATTCCTTCTCTTGAAGATTTACTATACATATTAGTAAAAATGAAAAATATGCCCCCTAATGGGACAATTAAATTTTTTACAATTCCCCATATACTGGAAACAAAGTATTTAAAGTGTAATGCTGATGGGGAATCTATGATTCCAGGCCAAATATGTTCAATAACCTTGACTACATTTGTATCCATTAAATAGCGATCGAAGGCTTCATTCCAAAAAGGAAATCTATATGCACCTATTATTGTACAGACAATCACCCAAAAACAAAAAAACAAGAAAAATCTATAATGTGGTAGATATATAAATTTTTCTAATACATACTGTACTCCTAATGCGAGCAACAAGACATACAGAATCATTAATGGTAATATTGATCCTGCTAATGGCAAATTATATCTCTCCGGCAAAAACATAATTGGCATTGTAATAATTAATAAAAAAATCATCCCTTTTTCTATCTTTTTAATACTTTCTCGCATTTTCATCCCTCTATTTCTAATTTTACCCATGTACCTATCTGACAACCAAATTTTATATTGCAGAATAATCAATTATTCCAAATGCCCTTTTATATGACTATTCGATTTAAATCTATATTAAGAAGCCAATCTATTCATTGCTTTCCAGACATTAAATAATCCACCATCATGTGGCATCACGAATTTTTTATATTCATAAAATCTCGTACCGAACGTCATGAAAAATTGCGATACATACGCTTTTATTATAGGTTCCCATGCTTTAAATAACAATGTATAAATGCTTTTTAAACAAGTAAAATTCCTCCTCTTTATTTTTGCTATAAGATTCCTTTTCTTCTGCGATAACCCGCTTCTCATTCATAACACAAATCATATTTATCTCAAGATAAGGAAAGTCTCTGTGTTATAATTGAAGTGAAAGCTGAGGAATCTACCATGAATACACCTATCATTTTCAACCTTTCAATCGGAGGCAAGAAGCCGCATTCTTCGACACAGAAGATCTGCCCTTTCTGCCATCCTGAAACTTTAACGAACATCCTCGACAAGAAGGATGATATTATCTGGCTGATGAATAAGTTCCCTGTTTTTGAAGGAACGTATCCGACAGTCATTGTAGAGACTTCTGATCATAACGCTGAACTGACGACGTACAGCAAAGAGAAGCTGCATGAAGTCATTTCCTTTGGCCTTGAACGCTGGGAAAAGATGGAGAGGGACAAGCGTTTCAAATCCGTCCTTTATTTTCGCAACTACGGCCCTGGTTCAGGTGGTTCGCAGCGCCATCCTCATTCCCAAATCATCGGTCTTGATACGTATGACTACAAGGACAATATCGACCGGGAAAATTTCCTTGGTCCCATCGTTCACGAAGACCAGGACTGCTATGCTACTGTATCAGACTATCCGATCAGCGGCATGGGAGAAATGAATGTCACTCTGAAGAAGGACGCTTCGCCGGAAAAATTTGCTGACACGATTCAGACTCTGGCACGTTATGTCCTGAATGACTTCCCTCTCCCCTGCACAAGCTACAATATTTTCTTTTACCATTTCAAACATATCCGGGCGAAGATTTTCCCGCGTTATACGGCAAGTCCTCTTTACATGGGCTACCATATCACCCATGTCATGGATCATGAAAGCCAGAAGCGCATGCTCGAAAAACTTCATACCGGAACGTATTTTGGAGAATGACACTGATGAAATTATATGCTTTCAGTGACTTCCACCTCTCAGGCGACCCGCCGACGAAGCCGATGGATATCTTCGGACCTGCATGGAACAACCACAGGGAGAAGATCATCAATGCCTGGATGGAAACAATCCATCCAGAAGACACGGTCATCATGGCGGGCGATTTATCATGGGCCATGCACATTCAGAATGCTATTTCCGATCTGAAGATGCTGGGAACTCTTCCCGGCAGAAAAATCATCGTCCGCGGCAACCATGACTACTGGTGGGATACTGTCACAAAAATGACCCGCATGACAGACGGCGCTTTTGAATTCATTCATAACTCTGCCCTCTCCGTCGGACCGATCGCCATTGCCGGTACAAGAGGCTGGATTGCGGAGACATCCAGAAAACTGACAGAGGCAGATAAGCCAATCATTTTAAGAGAAGAAGGAAGACTGGAACGCTCCCTTGAACTCGCCAGCAAGATGAATCCGGAAAGAATCATCGCCGTCCTTCACTACCCACCCTTCGATGAACTCAGAAATCCGACCCATATGCTGCAGCTCATGACCAAGTACCATGTCACCGACTGCGTCTATGGCCACATCCACGGCGCCATGAATTTCCAGAACCTCCCCGAGGAGCTCGAAGGCATCCGCCTCCACCTCACCTCGGCTGACTACCTGGACTTCAAGCCCCATCTTCTTTACGATCTGGAGGACTTCCATGCTGAAAAAGACGACAGAGAGTAAGCTTCTGGCAGGCTATATCTATGGCGACAACGTCACTAAGGAATACGTCTACCTCCCTGGCAGCGAAGTCGACACAGAAGAACCCATGCTCGTCTACGAAGACAATGGAGGAAGAGACGACATAGGAATGGAACGAGCGTTGGAAATCATAGAAAAAAGAAGCCTCAAACCAACCACACATCCTGTATTCGGAAAGAATACGATGGGATAATAGATAAGGCGATAAAAAAGGAATGCGAAAAGTCATCTATCTTTTCACATTCCTTTTTTGCTATTTCCCCGAACGGAAAACGCGTCTTTTATCACAGTTCCAATGTCTTCAGGTATTCTCTGAATCCTGGTCCTATGTCTTCTCTTCTAAGAGCAAATTCTACCATGGCTTTGAGGTAGCCTAGCTTATTACCTGTGTCGTAGCGTTTTCCCTTGAAATTATAGGCATACACGTTTCCATTTTTTGCCATGACGCGAAGAGCGTCGGTGAGCTGGATTTCTCCGCCTTTCCCCGGTTTTGTCTGTTCAAGAATCTTAAATATTTCCGGAGTGATGACGTAGCGTCCAAGCGCTGCAATGCGGCTGGGGGCTTCTTCAATAGAAAGTTCTTCTATCATGTCCAGGACTTTGACCAAATCCGGATCTTCTGTCTTTACTCCATCAATGATTCCATAGGAAGAGACCTGTTCTTCTCTTACGCGCTGGCAGCCTATGACAGCTCCGCCTGTCTTTTCATACTGATCCATCAGCTGTTTCAGAGCTGGCTCACCGTCGCCTGTATATACGACATCATCACCAAGAATGACGCCAAATGGTTCTCCGTCCATGAATTCCTTGGCACAGAGAATAGCATCTCCAGGGCCTCTCATGTACTGCTGACGAGTATAATGCACTTTGACAGAAGCAACATGACGAATCTCTTTCAAGAGATCCATCTTCCCGGACTCATACAGATGCTGTTCCAGTTCCGGAGAAGAATCGAAATGATCTTCGATGGCTCTCTTCGCATGACCAGAAATAATAAGGATCTGCTCAATCCCGCTCGCTTCGATTTCTTCGACAATATACTGAATCGTAGGCTTATCTACGATAGGAAGCATTTCCTTCGGCATCGCCTTCGTCTCCGAAAGGAATCGTGTACCAAATCCCGCTGCCGGGCGGATGAGTTGCATTTCTGCGAACGGAGTGAGGTTGGCTTGTTCTCCATTTGCGAAGCAAGGAATGGTGTTGACCTTGCACCGCCAGGAGAAGGTGTCAGGCTCCAAATTTCTGTTGCCTGATGAATACAGTAGTTCGTACAGACGTTAGTCTGGTTTTACGGTGTTTTTATTCGCGCCCCGTCGCGGTTGTAAAGGTATCCTTATAAAAGAGCTTATTGATATGTAAGCGTACCTTGGCCTTTTAGCGGTGGCGCGGGAGTGCAATCTAAAATATGATTAAAACCACACAGCCGGCCCATGGCCTAGGAACTACATCTCATCCGTCTCGTACACTAACTTATTAGGCATTTGTGCAATTA
>ERZ840057.476-NODE-476-length-41792-cov-63.268203_pt1 | contig 41792 bp, 49 predicted proteins | sample MGYA00519907_ERZ840057 | MGnify/ENA primary metagenome ERZ840057 (study PRJEB31850, sample SAMEA3708862) | human gut metagenome | biome: human gut; feature: human-associated habitat; material: faeces | place: China | collected 2014 ...
TTTCGCTCAGGGTGCTTACGCTGCTGTAGCCGGTAATGCTGGCCGAAAGCTCGCTGCTGACCGAATTCTGCATCCGGCTGTGGGCGCGGGCCTGGCAGGTGTCGGCGTCCTCGTCGTATTTGTCGGCCATGTAGCCCGGCAGATAGGCGGTCGAGAAGGGCTGGAAGGCGCGGTAGTCATACGGCTCGATGGCATCCATGTGGCCGTTGGGCATCTTGGTTGAGCCATCCACAGGTACGCCCATAAACTGCGTGGTGCCCGCGCGGCGGACATCGTAGTGGCGGGTCGTGGTGATGACGTAATCGCCGTTGCGGTGGGACGAGGAGTTGGACGCTTCATAATGTCCCGAACCGGACGCGTTGGCATCGAACAGCCAGAAGGGGACATACACGCCCTTGATCTCCTCAATGTGGTTTTGTGCCGAGAAGGCGCTGGGCAAAAACCGCTTGCCGCGGTAGTATTTTTTCAGTGCGGCCTTGGCGGCATTTTTGTCCAGCACAAACGGCAGGACAAGCTCAGGCCGCTGCATACCGCTGAACTGCCCCGCGATGACTGTGGGGTTGCCGCAGTAGGGGCAGCTGGTCGCGGCGGTGGTTTCGTCACAAATCAGTTCCGCCCCGCAGGACGGGCAGGAATAGCTGCGCAGCCCGGCGGCCTCGTTTTCGCTCCAGACGGAGTCGGGCGGGGGCGCCTCTTTGTTTTGCGCGGCGGTTTCGGCAGCGGCTTCCTTCTGGGCATACATGGCTTCGATCTCGGCGGTGTCGTAGCTGCTGCCGCAGAAATCGCACACCAGCTTGCCGCTGGCACCGTCAAAGTGAAGCGGACCGGTACAGGCAGGGCATTGGTAGTTGGTAAGCTGCGTTGCCATTATGCGTCACCTCTCTTTCCTTCGGTTTGCAGCTGCCCTGCCAGATCCTCAAAAAAATCACGCAGGGCGCTGCGCGTATTGCCATCGGCATCCAGATAACGGTAGATGGTTTCGTCATCCGGGGCTTTGTAAATCAGGCAAACGCTATTTAACGCTTCATCGGTAATAAATAAGCCGGAAGAATTTTTCTTTTCGTCCGGCAGGCTTTCCAGCCCCAGCTTTTCTGCCAGAGCCAGGGCTTCTTGCCATTGGGTGTCCTCAACAGGGATATTTTCCAGCTCCACCCATTCATCATCCTTGTAATTACAGCTGAAAAGGCAGCCGTCAGCCGGGTCGTTTCTTATGCTGAACCCATAGGTGTCGTCATAGCACATCCCGGAATAACTGATGCTGATACCGGTCAGTGTGCCGGGCGGTGCTTTTTTACAGCCGGACATTGTCAGAAAAGCGGCTGCGGCGCAAAGCACCGCAGCACTTTTTTTGCGCATCACTGGCCAAAGGGCTTACCGCACTCCGGGCAGAACTTGGGCGGATGGGCCGGGTCAACCGGGGTCCAACCGCACTGGCTGCACTTGGCGGGGGCCGGTGCTGGCTTGGGGTTGCCGCAGTTGCAGCAGAACTTACCGGTGTTGGAGGTGCCGCAGCTGCATACCCAGCTGTCGGCGGCGGGTGCCGGGGCAGGCTTGGGGCTGCCGCAGTTGGCGCAGAATTTGCCGGTGTTGCCGGTCTGGCCGCAGCTGCAGGTCCAGCCTGCGGGAGCGGCTGCCGGGGCCGGGGCGGGCTGTGCGGCGGCCTGCTGCTGGGCGCCCATCTGGTACAGCCCCTGTGCGTTCATACCGCCCGCCGCACCGGCCATATTCATGCCCATAAAGGCCATGGCGGGGCCTGCGCCCTGATTGCCGGCTGCAGTCTGCATAGCACTGGCCTGTGCGCCGACAAGATGCGCAGCGGCGCGGGTCGGGTCCATAAAGGCTGCGTTGCGCTGCATTTCCTTGAGCATCTGCTCGTCTTCCTCGCTGGCCTTCACGTTGGAAACACCGAAGGATACGATCTCAATGCCGCGCAGCTTGCCCCACTTGGCGCTCAGTACGTCGTTCAGGGCCTCGGCCAGTTCCATGGTGTGGCCGGGCAGGGAGGAGTAACGTATGCCCATATCGCTGATCTTGGCAAAGGCGGGCTGCAGGGCGGTCATCAATTCGGATTTCAGCTGCCCGTCGATTTCGTCGCGGGTGTAGCCTTCCTCGACGTTGCCGCAGACATTGGTGTAGAACAAAATGGGGTTGGTGATGCGGTAGCTGTACTCACCGAAGCAGCGGATGGCAATGTCGATGTCGATGCCGGCGCGCTGATCCACCACGCGGAAGGGCACCGGGCTGGGCGTGCCGTATTTGTTGCCCACCAGCTCCTTGGTGTTGAAGTAATAGATGCGCTGATCCATCGGGGCCTCGCCGCCGAAGGTGAAGCGCTTGCCGATGTTCTGGAACACTGCGCCGATGGATTCGGACAGATCGCCGCTGAACAGCGTCGGCGCGCTGCCGGTGTCGTAGGTATATTCGCCGGGTTCGGCGCACATATCCACGACCTTGCCCTGCTCCACGATCATGGCGCACTGACCGTCGGCAACGGCCACAATGGAGCCGTTTGTAATGATGTTGTCGCTGCCCTTTGTGTTGGCGCTGCGTCCGCTCTGGCGTTTCCAGCCGCGGGTAGCCAACAGGTCAGCCGGCATGGCTTCACAATAAAAGTATTCCTTCCACTGGTCGGCCATAACGCCGCCAGCAGCGCCCATTGCAGCTCTGATAAGTCCCATAGTGATCCTCCTATGTCAGGGGCGGCAGGACCCGCCCCATTTTGTACAGATAAATCAGGTCGTTATTTGTTGGCCAAGGCGGCCTTGTACTCCGCATAGCGGGGCGGCAGCTCCTCCAGCTCCTCGTTCCACTCGGTGCCGTCCAGCCTCATGTAGAAGCTGACCGCACAGGCCGTGCCGTCCGCGCCCTCGTAGTCATACATGAACAGCGAGATGCAGTCGTTGTACGGGTAGATATTGAAGTTGTATGCTTCGCTGTCGTCAATATGCTGATCCAGCACCCAATCGCTGCCGTCCAGGATAGGCTCGATATGGTCATCATAGACATTGACCCACATCGTGATGACCGGGTCATCGGGCATACCGTCGCGGTAAACCTCAAAGTAGTGGCTGCCGTCCTCGCTCTCACCGATGTAGCCCCAGCAATCGTAGGTGTCGGTGTCAAAGTAGTCGCGGTTCGGCACATTCTTGTAGTTTTCCATCCGGAACCAGCCGTACCAGTTGGTGTTGCCCAAATCATCGTAGGTGTTGCCGTCGTCGTAGGTGTAGGGCGGGTCCGGCTCATCCGGGCCGTCGGTGCCGTCGATCAAGCCGTCGCCGTCATATTCGTCATCGCCGCCGTCCAGCAAAGCGGGGTCGATTTCGGGCTTGGTGTCGCTGCGCTTAAAGACCATGGTCATACCGTCAAACTCAATGGTCAGCAGGTCACCCTCACGGGTGTAGGTCATGGCCGGGGTATTGGGGTCGGTCAGCGCATAGAAGTTGCCGTCCTTCCATTGGAAGGTGACAAAATCCTCCATGTAGGTTTCGCCGGTGCCGTCCGCACGCAGCTCAATGTAGAAGTCCTCCATATCGACGAGGGCAAGCTCCTCCTTGGAGAGGGTGTACTCGCTGTCGGAGGCGGATTCCAGCACATAGATGCCCACATCGGTATCGCTGCCTGCGGTGGTGCCCTGGGTCATGTTGTCACCGTCCAGAGGCTGCTGCATGGTGCTGCCGGACTTGACGAAGTAGAGCGTTACGCCCTGTCCCTGCACATCGTTCAGGGTCAGGATCTCGTCTTGCAGGGTGCCGGTGCAGTTCAGGCCGCCGCAATCCAGCTGGAAAACCCCGCCGTTCAACGTCCACTTGCCATAGGACTTGGTGCCGTCCACCGTTACAACGCACTTGCCCTTATCATTCAGGTCCATCAGGAACCCGCTGCCGAAGGCATCCTCGACCTGCGTCACGGAGCCGCCGATCTCGGCGTAGGCTGCTTCCCAGGTGCCCTGATTCGGGTCACTGGCGTTCGGCTTGCCGGTGCGGATGGAGCCGCTGATCATTGTTACGATGATCATAAGCAGGAATATCACCGGGATGGCGATCAGGATCATCCGCTTGGGGGTCATTGGTGCGCGGGGGCGCTTGGGCTTGCCACCGGGGGCCATATTGCTGTAAGGGTTGCCGCCCGTGCCGCCGGGTGGCGGCGGCGTGACAGCATGGGGAGCATCCGGCGGTGTGGACGCAGGCGGGGGTGTGTTTCTGGCGTAAAGCGGTGCGCCTGCGCCGGTCTGCGGCGGTGTGCCGGGCGCATTGCCTGCGTAAGGATTCGCTGCGTTCGTCTGCGGCTGCGGGGCGGCAGGTGTGCTGCCTGCATAGGGGTTGCCGCCGCTTGCCTGCGGCTGCGGGGGCGTCTGTACAGGCTGTGGGGGTTGCGGCGCAGCCTGGGTAGGCTGAACCGGGGGCTGGGGCACAGCTGCGGGCTGTGCGGCGGGCTGCGGTACGGATACTTTTGCACCGCAATTCTCGCAGAATTTAGTACCGGGCTTTAACTCGGCACCACATTGCGTACATGTTGCCATAGTGTCTGCCTCCTTTTATAAAGTAATATTTTAGAGCCTTGCTTATTCCTGTGTCATTTCAAACCATACAGCTTCCTGCTGCGGCAGGTTCAACAGGGATTCCCCACCGATGTGCATTACATTGACGCCGCCGTAATCATCGGGCATCATAGCCAGCGTTTCGCGCTGTGTACGCCCTGAATCCATACGGAACAACGAAACGGAGCAGATCCAGCCGCGGTCATCCATACCAAGGTAGGAGATGCTGCTGTCCCATGTGGCCGGATTTCTCTGGCCGTTGGCGTATTCGCCGGTATAGAAGTTCGGCTGATCCTCGCAGATTTCAAACCAAGTGCCGGTATCCTCACTCACAAAGGAGCCGATCATGCTCGGAATGCTCAGCGGGGCGGTGTTCCAGACAGCCTCCATCAGATTGAATTTTTCGTTATCGCGGGAAACGCCGTACACGGTCGTGTACTCGGCTCCGTACTCTGCATCGTAGGCCGTGCCGGTCTCAAGCCGGACAATTCCGTTGATACCGAAGAGCGGACCGCCGTTGACCATGGTGCCGCACTGTGCGCCGCTGATGACATCAATGTATTCGACATTGCCGTTCTCGGTCAGAAGGAAAACATAGGGGGCGTAGTCCTGCCCGATGCTGGTCATCAGCATCTTTACATAGTTGCCGTAACAGCCGCTGACCGCGAACTCGGTCTTGTCGCCCAATTCGTACCATTCCTTCATGGCTTGGTAGGTCATAGCACCGTCAGGGGTAACATAGTCGGTCAGGGCACGCACCGTCACAGCGCCGTCGGCACTTACATCGCAGGTGAACCATTCATCCTGCCCGTGCAGGATCTGGCCGCTGGCCTGCCGCTTGTCGGGGTCGACCTGAACATCCGTCCAGTACATTCCCGACCCGGCGGGGGTGTACATCGGAACCGTGGCAACAAAACCGTGGCTGTATTTCGGATACAGGGAATAGTAGCTGTACAGTCCGTCCAGATTGCTCAGGCTCTGCGCGCGCATCATGTACAGCATGGCGGTCTGGTCGGGGTCGATGTAGCCGTAGTAGGTGTCAAAATGCTGCGCTACTGCGCGTTCCAGCGCGTGCATCACCTTGGCGTCGTCGGTGTAGCCCAGATGCGCCAGCATCTCCGGGTTGGAAAGCTCCTGCCCGGTGGCAAAATTGTAATGGTACGAACCCACATCGTGGTTGTACATCGCGTCAGAGCTGGTGATTTGCAGGCTCAGCAGGGGACCGTCCCAGTTGCTGACCCAGATGATGTAGCTTGTGTCGATAAAGTCATTGCGGGAACGGGCGTCCAGCGCGCGCTCCACCAGATAGCCGAAGCGGTAGCCAATCATCTCGTTGATGTTCTTTGCGCCCTCGGTGTCGTCGTCGATCTGCGGCACCTGGTAAAAGTAGGTGTCCTCGATGCCGTAGGGGTCGGTGTAGGTAAACCGCTCGTCATACAGCGTAGAGATGCGTGAATCATCAAACCTGCGGGAGGACTGCGGCTTTTGCGGGGTTTCCTCCGCGGCTTCCATATTTTCAGCGGAGGTCTCGCTCACTGCGCTTGCGGCCGATTCGCTCGGCTCGGGCCGCTTGCTGTCCTGTGCGCAGCCTGCCGCAGACAGCAGCATTGCCGCCGCCAATAGTACGGCACAGCGTTTTTTCATGGTTGGTTCACCCGCCTTTCGGTTGAGAGTGCGGCAAACTGCCTGTGCTTAGCCAAAGGTGACGCTGTTCAGCACGGTGTCGCCCTCGGTGCCGGGGTCAATGTCCACGCCGGAGATCTTGATGGCCAGCCAGCCGCCGGTGGGCATCTCACCGTAGTATTCCGTCCACCACATACCGACGTTTTTGTAGGTGCGTCCGGCCATCTCCACGCCGCCGATGGTGCGCGGGGCAAGCTCCTCCACATTTTCAAAGTCGTCGTAATAGTAGTCGATCTTGTCCAGCCCGCTTTTCAGTTCAAAGTTTATGCGCGGGTCGCCGGAGAAGATATGGCTGGGGTCATCGGTCGGGAACAGCTTGAAATCCCCGAAACTGGTCGCGGACTTGTACCAGCCCTGGTCGGGGCAGGTCACGTTGAGCACCAGCGTAAAGTCCGTGCCGAATGCCTCCAAAGTCTGGGTGTTCGGGCCGGCAGCCGATGGGTAATCGGGATTGTCCGCGGGCGCGGAAGCAGGGGCCGGTTCGGCGGTGGCTTCCGGCTCCGGCTCTGCAGCGGGCTCCGATGCAGGTTCGGATGCAGGTTCGGATGCCGCGTCGGTCTTGGGTTCTGCCGGGGTCTCCGTCTGGGGTTCAACAGCCGGTTCGGCGGCCTGCGCTTTCAGGTCGGATAAGCCGGAATTGACCTCTTTGGTCACATCCCCCTTGGAGCAACCGGCCAAAGCCATAAGCATCATGGCTGCCAATGCGGCAGCGAGCGTTCGTTGTACTTTTTTCATAGCTGTCCTCCTTTTGGTCATAAAGTGTCCATCATGGCGCTCAGATAGGCAGGCGAGACGGAAGCGTAGACGAAATCATCGACAATGTGGTCCTTTTTTGCCAGGCACACGGCGGTGGCCAGTTCGGGATATTCGGCCTCATCCACAAGCAGTACCGTTTTGCAGTGCGGGCATACATCCCGCAGGTCGTTTGCCAGCAGCAGTCTATCCTGCAGGGTGCGCGGCGGATGTGGGCATACCTCCAGCAGCAGGACATCCGCCCTGCATGAACGGCATAGCTTTACAATATCCTTTGTCTTAGGGCCGGCGTTTTGCACCTGGAAGTCCGGCCTGCCCTGTTTCAGTGCCATTGTCAATGCGCTCGTCATCACAGAGTATTGCGCGTCCAAAACGATCCTCCGCACGGCGCAGCCCTCCTTCCCTGCAAAGAATACGATTTGTCACCTTCATCATACAGGAATCGGACGATTTTTGCCCCCACCATTTGGATAGTTTTTTGCGCTTTTTACTGCTTTTTTTCAGCACTATTGCAAAAAAGTGCAGATTGCGTCATAATGATACTGGAAAGGAACTGACGGGTGATCTACCCTTTGGAAAGGACAGGCGCTATGACAAAGGTACGGTTTGGTAATCTGTGTTTAGCCGCTGCGGTTGCAGGGGTGATTCTCTGCGCTGTCCTGATGCGGGCATTTTATATGCCGTATTCCGGCTTTTGGCGCACGGTGCTGTATAATATTCTGATCTTTTCCTGGGCGGTATCGGTCTGGTGGCGTATCCTGCACGCACAGACCCGCCGCTGCCTGCTGGGCGCTGCCGCCCTAATGCTGTTCTGGCTGGATATCCGCCTGATCCGCTATGACTTTGCCCAGACACCGGAGATGCTGCGGCGGTTGTGGTATGCGTACTATATCCCGATGCTGCTGATCCCGACCCTTGCACTTTATACGCTTTTCTTTTTGGATCGTGGGCAGTCCGGTCCGCTGTACAAATATCGGCATCTGATCTTTGTGTTCCCGGTGGTGTTGTTCAGCCTCGTGCTGACAAACGATTGCCATCAGCTTGCGTTTGCGTTCCCGCCCGGGCAGGAGGTACTGGGCAGCCCCGATTACACCTATCGGTTCGTATATTACCTCTGTCTGCTGTGGATATTTTCCTGTGCCGTGTTCACGGTGGTGTACCTTGTGCGGCGCTGCCGTATTCCGCATACAAAGCGCATCCTCTGGCTGCCGCTTGTGCCGATTTTTTTGGCCACCCTCTATGCTTTACTGTACAGGCATATTTTGAATGTGCCGTGGATGCATGCGATTGCCGGTGATATGACCGTGGTGCAATGCCTGACCTTTACAGCGACCTTTGAGGCGTGCATCCAGTGCGGGCTGATCCAATCCAACATGGGGTATGCCACGCTGTTTGAGGTATCCATGGCCAAGGGCCTGATCACGGACCGGGCGTTTGTGCCTGTGCAATGCTCGATGCAGGCAGCGCCGCTTCATGAGGAGCAGCTGCGTCAGGCGCTCACCGGCAGTGTCCAGCTGGATGCCACGACCCAGCTTCACGGCCACCCGATCCGGAAAGGGTATGTTTTCTGGCAGGAGGACATCACCGAACTGGTGGCTCTGCTGGAGGAGCTGCGCCTCACGCAGGAGGAATTGCATGACATTGGGGATGTCATACAGGCGGAAACAGCCCAGAAGGCACAATGGCTGAAGCTGAGCGAGCAGAACCGGCTGTATGACAAAATCGAGACCGTCACAGCCCGCCAGCTGGCACGGATACAGGAATACCTGATTGCACTCAAAACCACAGACGATGTCGATGCCGCCCGCCGGCTGCTGAAGCGTATCGTCATTTTGGGAACCTATATCAAGCGGCGCAGCAACCTTGTTTTTGTCTGCGACAAGGCGGAGGATATCGACACCACGGAGCTGCGGCTGAGCCTGTTTGAATCGGCCGAGAGCCTGCGCCTGAGTGATATACGCTGCGCCGTACAGATCACCGACACAGCAAAGATCCCCTCTGCGTCCGCCGTGGCGATCTATGACGCCTTTGAAGCCATCCTAGAAGCGACCCTGCCGGGATTGCAGGAGATCCTTTTCTGCGCCGAGCATACGGCGCAGGGCTGGGGGCTGCGCTGCAGCGTTCAATGCACCGATGCACCCGCTACGCTGCCCGGCCTGCCGCAGATGCAGCTTGAACAGGATGAGGACGGACTTTTGTATTTCACGATGTTTCCGGCAGAAGGAGGCAGCCTATGATTTCTCGGATCTCCCGCAATGCTGTCAAGGAAGGCTTTGACACACTGCCGGCGGCCATCTGCTACTTTGACCGCAACGGCCTACTGCGCCTGATCAATCACAGGATGCAGGAAATCTCCGCAGTCCTCTGTGGCCGGGATCTGCAGACCCTTACGGACCTGGAGCAGGCGCTGCACAGTCCCGGCGGCGGTGTGCAGCTGCGCGATGAGGCCGCCCGCATCTACGCATTCCCGGACGGAACGGTATATCATTTCACGGTGCGCCCTGTTCAGGACAAATACGGCATACCGTACACCGAGGTGATGGCCACCGATGTCACCCGGCTGGCTGCATTGCATGCTGCACTGCAGCAGGAAAACGAGCGCCTTGCCGATGCGAACCGCCGCGCAAAGCGCTTATATGACAATATGCCCGACATTGTGCGGGAGGAAGAAATCCTGAAAATGAAGATGCGGGTGCATGACGACATCGGCCATACCCTGCTTGCCGCACGGCGCGCACTGCGGCATGAGCATGACCTTGCCCGGATCAAGAGCGAAGCTGCAAAGTGGGAAAGTTCCATCTCCCTGCTGTGCCGCGCCCGGCAGGAGGATGCTGCCGAGGACCCGCTGACCTGTATGCAAAGGCGGGCGGCTGTTCTGGGCGCAGCCGTACAGCTGCGCGGTGCGTACCCTGCGGCACGCGCCGCCCGCGAGCTCTACGCACTGATCCTGCGGGAGTGTACCTCCAACGCTGTGCGGCATGCGGGCGCCACGGAATTGTACGCCGACTCCGAGCATCGGCCGCAGGAATGGCACCTTTGCATCACGAACAACGGCGCGCCGCCCAAGGCGAAGATAAAGGAAGGCGGCGGGCTTTCCTCGCTCCGCCGCCGTATTGAAAAAGCAGGGGGTACGGTAACCGTACACTCCCTGCCTGTGTTTGTTCTGGAAGTCACCCTGCCCGATAAGGAGAGCATTTATGATACGCGTTATGATCGTTGAGGACCAAAAGCTGGTCCGGAGCCTGCTTGAAAGCTATATTCAGAACGAGGACGGGTATCAGCTTGCTGTGTCTATCCCCGGCGCTGCAGAGGCTCCGATCCTGTGCGATACCGAGGACATCGACCTTGTGCTGATGGATGTGCAGACCGAACACCGCGAAAACGGTCTGGCCGCCGCCGAAAAGATACGAAAAGCGCATCCGGAAATCAAGATCGTGGTGGCGACCTCGCTTATTGACACACAGGTTTTAGCCCGGGCCAAGGCCGTGGGCGCGGACAGCCTGTGGTATAAGGACGGCGATGAAGGGACCCTGATGCAGGTCGTGCGCCGCACGATGGCGGGGGAGCATATCTTTCCCGATGCACCGCCCAGCGTGGAGATCGGCACCGCCATGAGTGCAGAGTTCACCAAAGGCGAGATGAAGGTTTTGCGCTGTCTCGTGCGCGGGCTGTCCTATAACGAGATCGCAAAAGAGCTCGGCATCGAGCCATCCACCGTAAAGTACCACGTCATCAATATGCTGCAAAAGACGAACTTAGAGAATAAACTCCAACTTGCCATCGCCGCCACCGAAGCCAAATTGGTGGTGGAGTTGGCGGAGGAGTAATTTATACGATATAAAAATAGTTGGCAGATACCTGAACCGTTATTCCATAGCAAACGGTGCGTGAAAAATAAAGAACCCGCGGACTAAAAAACAATCCGCAGGATTGCTTTTTGCCGCCTGCGGGCGGCCGTCCTGTTCGATTCCTCGCACGGAAGCACCAAAAAAACTCCCCAGCCTAAGCTGGGGAGCATTTTTTGGTGAACCAAACCAGAACAAAAACGAACCGCGCTCTCGGCCGTTTGTTCGGTATTTTTTCCGTGTAAAAATCTCTCTTTGCTATTGCTTGCGGCGGTTCCGTTATCGGGGCCGCCGCTTTTTTTGCTTTCCGGGCCCGGCGGCAGGGGCTCGACGTCGCCAGCACTGTCAAGCATTTCGGCGTAACTGATTTGTTTACCGCCGCGCACGTTGAAATAAATAACGATTCGGTCGTCGTAGACGTACACGGAATTTATGAACGTCTCGACAATGCGCCGCCGAAACTCGGCCTCAAGTGGGTCGCCGTTGCAAAATTGCTTTAACCACGCAACGACCTCGTCGCGGGTGTACGTTATAGCCGCCGCGATCTTGAGCCCGGAGAGCTCGGCCTCGAGCTCGCTTTTCTGCGCCTCAAGCTCGACGACGTGCTTATTTATACGATCGACCGCCGCCGCGCTGGGCGCCGCAAAGAGCAAGTCGGTCGTTTTGTCGAGATCGCGGTCGAGCTTTGCAATGCGGGCCTCGAGGACGCTGACACGCTGCCCGTCAAAACTCTCTTTGTAGCACTCGACGACGCGATCGGCGATATACTCGAGCCGTTCCGGGGCCAACACATACGCGCACGTTTGCTCGACGATATACCACTCGAGAAAATCTTTGTCCTCGGTTTTCTTTCCGCAAGCTCGCTCGCGCTTTTTCGTCCTGCAAATATAATGCCTGTAATATTTGCCACTGCGCCCCTTGCCGCCGCCCGACATGAGCGGCGCCCCGCAATAACCACAAAACGCCTTGCCGCACAAAATGAACGGCTCGGCCGCCTTATATGCGGCAGGGGCGCGGCGGTTCTTTTCGGTACGCGCCCGCGCGGCCTCGAAAAGTTCGTCGTCAATCAGCCGGGGCCACTCGACGGGAATACCGCGCCACATACCGCGGCCCGTGTATTTCTCGTTCCGCAATATCGAGCCGATTATATTGTCACTCACCTTGCGACCGTTGACCTTTGTATCGAGGCCGCGGCGCTGCATTTCGCGGTATAGCTCGGCGGGCGTCTCCCCTTTTGCGTATGCCTCGAAAACGTGCTTGACGAACTCGGCCCGATCGCCGTCAGGAATGGCGCTCTCGCCCTCGAGGCGATACCCATACGGCACAGAACCCGTATTATGCAAGCCTTTTTTCGCGCTCGTCGTCATGCCGCGCAAGACCTTTTTTCGGAGGTCACGGCTATAATACTCGGCGGACGCCTCGAGAATTGCCTCGAGAATAATACTCTCGTCGCCCTCGCCTATATTTTCCATTGCGGAAAGCACCGAAACGCCGTTTTGCTTGAGCTTGTGTTTATAGAGGGCGCTGTCGTATCGGTTACGGGCGAAACGGTCGAGTTTCCAGACGATAACGCGGTCGAACTGCCGTTTTTTACTGTCGTCAATCATGCGTTGAAAATCTGGCCGCTCGTCCGTTTTGCCGCTGATCGCGCGGTCGGCGTAGATACCGACGACCATGAGCCCGCACCGCTCGGCATAGGCACGACAATCGGCTATTTGATCTTCAATACTGCGCTCGCGCTGGTGAGTGCTGCTATACCGGGCGTAAATTACCGCCCGCGGCGTTCCGTCGAACACGGCCCCGGCGGCTTGCGCGGCCCGCGGCATTATTTCGCCGCCTTTGCCGCACGAACGGGCACGATCTCGAGCTTGATTCGGGCATAGTACACACGACCGCGCTCGGGCTCGTCCTCGGGCTCGAAATAATCGACCTTAAAACCGACGACCTCGACACCGCGGCGGCGGGCCCGGTTTATGAAATCGGTATCGTCGCCGGGAATATTGCCAACCATAAAACCGTTGACATAAACGCCAAACGTCGGGCCGTCGTCGTAGGTATACTCTTTCAATTCGACATTGAGGCCGTTATCAAACGGCGGCTTTTTGCGATAGATTTTCTTGAGAATGTCTTGCCGACTGGTTCCGTCGTCGTTGTTGAAAGTAACACCGCGAACCTTAAATTTGCGCGTATAGGTATCGGGCTTTTGTTCTGGCGCAGCGGCCCCGGCGGGCGGCGCAGCTTTCGCGGGCTTTACCGGGTGGGCCTCGTACTCGGCGGGTTTATCGCGGTTCGCGTCTTTACACTGCCAGAAAATCAGCCCGCCGCCGATTGCACCGCACACAATGACGCCGACAATATCGAGCGCGGCGAGAGAACTAACGGCATAAATAACGAACAGAACGCCGACGATCAAGCGCCAGTTTGCTTTTACAAATTTCATAGTAGACCCCTTTCTAACAGTAAAAGACAAAAACGAACCAGACCCCGCGAACGAAAACGGGGAGAATTACTTTTTGACCGCCGCCCCGGTGAGGGCCGCGTCGGCGGCGCTGATCGTCGCGGCCGCGTCCGAGACGACGGCGGCAGCGTTGCGAGAACTAATTTCATACTCGCGGGCGAGCGTAGAATCGACCGCCATTTTGCCGCGTTCATCGAGAGCGCGGTATTTTTTTATTGCGTCAGCCTCGCCCGGGGTTAAAACGAGCTCTCGATTTAATGAACCAGAGCGGGCAACGATTTTCCCCTCGCCGAGCCCATCGGCAGAAATGCCGAGTTCGTCACAAATTTTAATTATGTTTGTGACAGACGCCTTAAGTATGCCCCGGCGGAATATGCTGTCGAGCGTGGAGTTCGGAAGCCCGACAGATTGAGAAAACGCCTTGACCGTGCCGTAACGCTCGACAATAAGATTCTTCAGATCGCTTTCAACTGACACAAAAATCACCTCTAAGTATATTATATTCCAGAATTTCGGAAAGTAAAGAGAGTTTGCGAAATTTCAGAAAATTATTCCGAATTTTCGCAAAAACATATTGACAATTCCGAAATATCGGATTATAGTATTATTGCAATCCGAAAATTCGGAACGTAACCCATAGTACAGAAAGAGGCGAACGAAATGGTATACCCAACGTTGGAAAACTACATCAAAAAAAGCGGGCTCAATAAAACAGAAATCGCCCGCCGCACAGGAACGCCCGCGTCTACGTTTTACGCAAAGCTCGCGGGCGAGAGCGATATTAGTCTCGAGTTTGCGCTCAAGGTGAAAGAGGTCGTCGGCGCCGACGAATCCGTCGAGGATTTGTTCAGAAAGAGCGGGCCGACCCCGGCGGCATAAGAAAGGCGGCAGACAATGGAAAACGAAAATATGGGGTACTACGATGAGCGGGCGCTTTTTGTTGACGGCCTCGGCCAGCTGTTGAAAACTGCATACCTCGGCGTGACGGCACTGCGCTACATCTACCCGGAACAATCAAGCAACGGCATGGAATCTGTAGAAATTCAGTTCGGAGGCGCCGGAAAGCGCACGGTCTGCATTGAGCTCGACAGCCGCGCGGCCATTATCAAAGACGTTTTGCGAGGGTGCGAATAATGACTCTCGGAGAATTACTCGAGGCCGTACCGCCCGCGACATACGTTTTTATAACGGTCGAATATGCAAGCGCCGCCCGCGCAGAGGGCACGATTTACGGCCCGCACGAGGATTTGAAAATTCCGCAAGACCTAGAGGCGGCGCCCGTTACCTGCCTCTATCCCGACCGTTTCGGCAACCGAACCGCGGGCGGCCTTGCGATATTTGTGAGGGAGGCTTGAACAATGCCGGGATATACGAGAGAGGATTTGAAACGATTGCAAGCTATGAGCCTCGACGACAAAATCGAGCACTCAATTTCAATGATAGAAATTTTCTATATGAGGGAACGCGGCGGTTGCTATTACAGCTTTTCGGGCGGCAAAGACAGCACGGTTCTAAAGTCGCTCATGAAGATCGACTATAACGGTTCGCTCGTTAAGGATGTTCCCTTCGTATTCTCGGACACTGGCCTCGAATACCCGGAAATTCGTGAATTTGCCATGTCACAAGACAACGTGACAGTCATTCGCCCGAAACTGAACTTTGTCGAAGTTCTGCAAAAATACGGCTACCCCATCATTAGCAAGCACGTATCGAACGGAATCGAGGGCGCCAGATCGAATCCGAACGGCTCGCGGGCCCGCCGCATACGTGGCGAGTACACTTTGCGCGACGGTCGCCGCTCGCAATACGATCTCTCGAAGTGGGCGCCGCTGATGGATTTACCGATAAAAATTAGCGACCGTTGCTGTCAAGACATGAAAAAAGGCCCGATGCACATATACGAGCGGGCCACGAAACGACACCCTATAACGGGCACGACTGCCGCAGAGAGCCTCATTCGTAAACGGTCGTGGATAGGCCGCGGGTGCAATTCCTACTCAATCCAAAAGGGCCGCGCCGCAAAAAGCAACCCTCTCGCCCCGTGGCTCGAGCAGGACATTTTGCACTACATAAAGCGCAACGACATCGAGATTTGCTCGGTTTACGGCGATCTCGTCTATACTGACGCCGACGGCAACGAGCTCGACACGGCACTCGACGCCGATCAGCCTTTAAAATGCACGGGCTGTCAGCGAACGGGCTGTATGTTCTGCCCGTTCGGCGTTCATCTGGAAAAAGGGCCGACACGTTATCAGCGAATGAAAATCACGCACCCGCGGCAATACGAGTTTATGCTCGGCGGCGGTGAATGGACGACCGAGGGGGGGCGCCAGATATGGCAAGCCAACAAGCGAGGCCTCGGGTTTGCTCGAGTTTTCAACATGATAAACGACATTTACGGCAAAGACTTCATTCGATACGAATAAGGGAGCAAAAAATGTATATCAATATCCCCGGCGGATTCGAGCTCGTGCCACTGAACCGCCAGCGCCTCGAGCATTTGCGCGAGGCCACGAAAAAGCTCGAGGAAATGCTCGCCGACAATGAAATCACGGCCTCGGCAAACGACATGATCGTCACGCTCTACGTTCCCCGCGGCGCCGTGCGCGGGCCCATCGTTGCGAGAATCGCGGCGCGGGATATTCCCGGAGCAAACAAGAGTGTACAGTTCAGTCGCCTCGAGCGGCAGGGCGTGACGCGGGTTCCGCACTACAAAAACGAAAAAGGGAACCGCCGCCTGTACGTTGATCTCTACAAGACGATCGAGCTCAATGATTAGGAGGCTGACGATGAAAACAGTTCATATAGTCTACGGCCCGCCGCTTGCGGGCAAGAGCACATTTGTCCGCGAGAACATGGGCCCCGACGACCTAGTTTTCGACATGGACGCAGTACAAAACGCGCTTTGCTATGGCGCAGATCATGCGGGCAAGCCGCACACACTGGGCGCCGCAATCGCCCTGCGCAACGATTTTATCGCATACCTCAATAACAAGAGACAAGACGCCCGCGGCGACGCATGGGTCATTATATCGAGCGCAAGCCCGGAATATTTCGCCCGCCGCTTTTTCGGCGCAAGAATTGAGGTGACGCGGCTTTTGCCGCCGCTCGACGTCTGTCTCAAGCGCCTCGAGCTTGACGACACGCGCCCCGACAAGAGCTTTTGGAGGCAAGCGTTGCGCGAGTGGTTCGACGAATACGCCGAGAAACACGGGCCCATGCACTGGGCAGACGCCGACGCGGCAGAATCGGGGGCGCAAAATGCTTGAAACGATCATTCTCACCGCGTTCGGCGGTGCAATGCTTTTCGCCCTAGAGGTCGTTGCATTCTCGATGGGTGTCGCCGTGGGCAGAGAAGTCGCTCACAAAGACGCCGATTATATGGCCGAGGACGACGACGAGACAGTTTTCGACCCACGCGCCGGACGCGAGGAATATATCGGAATGGAACACACACACGGAGAGGACGACGAGGAAATCAACCCATGAAAAAGAAATTCACACAAATCGGCGTGACGGCCCTGCGCGGCCCCGACGGCTCTTTTCTCCCGGCGGTTCCGCTCTACGTTGAGAGCGACCGCCTCGAGGATTTACGGACCCACGGCGCCCCGGCGGCAGGGCTGGACGACATAACCGAGATTTTTTCAGCAAAATTCAAACAGTACATAGACGGCAAGCGGGCCGCGGCGGTCTAACCGCGGCGCATACCAGAACATAAAACGGAAAGAGGTTCGACATGGCAAAAAAACAGCTTGCGGAAACGACGCACAAAGGTGCGATCTCTAAGGCGGGCCCGCACTCGTCGCTCAAAGTGGTTCTCTCGTCGCTCGAATACGAGAACAAGCGCCGCACGGCGCAGGGCCTTGCGCCTCTGTCCTACGGCAAGTACGTCGCAAAGCTCGAAAGGCGGTAAAAACATGAACAAGCAGGAACAGGCGGCATCGGTCGCCGTTATCGGTTCGACCTCGGAGGCATACGCCCGCAAGGAAGAAATCGAGCGGTGCATTTTCTCGGCGGATTTCATGCACTTTATTATGGCGCAGCCGTCGCCCGACTACTGGACGCCGCGCCCCGTGCCACTCGTGGGCGCCTGCCGCTATTGCGGCCAGACACGCCCAACAGCAGAGGCCCCGGCGGGCTCAATCAAGACGCAAGAGGACGCCGACGCATGGGCGAGCCGCACTTGCAACTGTGAACAGGGCCGCCGCCTCGCCAACGTATGGACGGCCCGCGGGCGTATCAATGCCCTATTCGCCGATTTCTCGACAGACGTGCGCGATATGCTCGTCGAGATTGCCGAGCTCGTGCAAGACGAGGAAATCGGGGCGACCTCGACGGCACTCGACGAATACTCGAAATGCAAAATCTACAAAAACAAGAAAGGCGTTTTGTTCATCACGAGAACCGACACGTCTACGAGGCAAGAATCTGTATAAGGTGGGTGAAAATGTACAATGAACGTAATTATTGCAATTCACAAGGAATACGCCGACCTCATTTTTGAGGGCAAAAAGACGATCGAAGTGAGAAAGGGCAAAATGCCGCATTACTGCGACCGCGTATTTTTGTACGAGACGAAAAAGGACGGCGGCGCGGGAATGATCGTCGGAGAATTTGAGCCCGCCCATCTTGTGCCGACCATGGAGATAAGCCCGGACGAAATGAGCAACAGCGTAGTCGCGCAAACCTGTCTTTCGCGCATTGAACTCGAAGCATACGCGGGCGCCCCATACAAGAAACTGCGCCTATTAAAAGTGGAAAAGGCCACGAAATACGAAAAGCCCGTGCAGCTCAAACGACCCGGGCCGCAATCGTGGACGTATGCGAGAGAATGGGAGGTGAAACAAATTGACCGAGAAAATCATTGAGATAACGCCAACCCCGGCGGGCTCTATCGTGACGATTTACCCGACAATCGAATACAAGGCCATCGAGAGACGCCGCCGAGAGGCAGCCAAACGGGCGGCAAGGCTCGCAAAGGTAAAATCTCACGCGGGCGGAACGGCCTTGATCGCGGGCCTCGTGCTCGCGCTGGGCACGGCTGGGGGCCTCGATTGCGAGACAATCAGTCTCGCGCAAGGCACGGCACAACTCGCCGCCTCTCTCGCCCTCGTCACTATCGGCAGCACCGCCGCGGGCATTTTCTACTAAAGCCCCGGCGGGCTTTTCTCTACCTTATATATAAGAACAGCGCGTTTGCGGCCCTCGGGCCGCGGGCGGGCTTGTATAGGGTATTAAAATAGCGACGGTCTATAAATGCCGGGGAAAAGGGGCGGCGGGGAAAAACGAGGGCGAGGCTACTGAACATAGCCAAAGAACCAACCTGACGCCTCGCCCGGTGTTTGTCCCCGCGAGTTCCCCGAGCCTCATTTTCTACCAGAAAAAGAAAATCTTTCCCCCGCAAACCATGCCGGGGCCAGCAAAGGAACGGAACGAATGAAATCTTTTTACAGAGAGCGCCGCCATGTTTGCGGAAAGACGATCGCCTCGGCGAAATATCAAGAAGTCGATATTTACCCCATGACGGGAACGGACGCCTCGAAAGACTACGACAAAGAGGCCGCCGCGCCCCGACGCTTGCCAACGAGAAAGGCGCAAGCAAACCTCAACGACCGAAACGCCCGCCGCCATCTTGTGCAACTGGTCATTACGAATTTTGACGAGCGCGATTTGCACGTTACGCTCACCTACGGCCCTGGCCAAGAGCCGACGACCGAGGCAGAGGCCCGCCGAGATCGTGACAATTTCGTTCGTCGCCTTGCCGCCGCCAACAAAAAGGCGGGCGGGGCGCCGCTGAAATACATAATTGTCACCGAACACAAGGACGCCGACCCCACCGCGGGCGTCAAGGGGATTCGCTATCATCACCACGTTATTTTGTCGTGCGGCCTCGACCGTGACAAAATAGAAAGCCTGTGGGCACGCAAGAGGGAGCGGCTCGGGCGGTGCAATGCCGACCGTCTGCAATTCGAGCGCGGCAGCATTGAGGCGCTCGCCCGTTATCTGCTGAAAGACGCCAAGCGTTCGCGCCGCTGGAAACAGAGCCGCGGCCTCGCGCAGCCGAAAAGCCCCCGCCCCGCTGACTGCAAATATACCCGCCGAGGCGTTGAGAGAATCGCGCGGGATTCTGCCCTACTGCACGACCCCGATTTTTGGGCGAGAAAATACCCGGGGTGGATTCTGAACGAGGCCGAGGCTCGCTATACGGACGCGCTCGGCTGGTATATTTATCTCAAAATGCACAGGGAGGGCCCGCCGCATGGGACTAAGCGAAAAGGACATTGACCGCCTCGGGCCAGCGGCCCGCGCACAGATCGCCGCCGCGCTGAATCACGCTGCAACAAGAAAGGAAACCTTGCGGCCGAAACGCGCCGATGAGTTCGAGAGCGCCCTCGAGGCCAGATATTACGAGGCGGAAATTGCCCCTAAAATCTACGCGGGCTTGATCGACACGGTAGAGGCGCACAAGGAATTTTTGCTCATGCCCGCCGGGGAGTATTGCGGGCTCAAGCTGCACAGCGCAAAATATACGCCAGATTTCTTTATCACCTACAAAAACGGCGCCGTCGAGGTCGTCGAAGTCAAAAGCAAGGCCGTGCGACGCTTGCAGGGCTCGTATGTTTACCGCCGCCGTCTGTTTATAGAGCTATTCGCCCGCCCGAACGGGTGGAAATTCACAGAGGCTATTTTTTAGGAGGCTAAAAATGCAGCTTGAAAACGCTATCGTCATAAGAATCAAAACGTCGGGGTTCGACCTCGACAAAATCGCTCAAAGCGGGCATTGCTTTCGATGGGTCGAAATAGGCCCGTCGAAATATCTTGTCATTGATGGGCGGCGGCAAGCCTTGCTCGAAAAAATAGAGCCGAGCGTCTCGGGTGTCTCGAGCGTCTCGGGCGTCAAGATTTCTTGCGCAGATATGCCCGGACATCCCGCGCACTGGTTCCGATACCTCGATCTGCAAACAGATTATAGCGCCATGCGGGCGGCGATACCGTGGCAGGACGCACCGACGACCGAGGCGGCCAGCATTGCGAACGGCGTGAGGCTCTTGCGACCGAACCTATGGGAGACGATCATAACCCTCGTGATAGGCCAAGGAATGAGCGTCGAAAAGACCCGCGCCACGGTTACGCGAATGTGTGCAGCCCTCGGCGACTTGTGCGGCGGCCCGTTCGGCGTTTACCGAGCGTTTCCCGGCCCCGACGTCTTGCGCAACGCCACGGAACGGCTCAAGAGCCTCGGCCTCGGATACCGCGCCCGCTATGTCTCGAATATCGCTCGCCTCGTCCTCGAGGGCGAAATCTGCCTCGACTATCTGAATACGGCAGATTATACCGAGGCCAGAACGTACCTCAAGAGCATAGACGGAATCGGCGAGCGGATTGCGAGCCTGATTTGCCTCTATGGCCTCGGCATGAAAGAAGCGTTCCCGGCTGACGCGAATTTCAAAAAGATCGTCGCCCGCAAATACGGCGGGCGTTTCCCGGTCGAGCTCTACGGCACGAACCGCGGCGTCGCGTGGCTGTATGTAACGACCGCCGACCGCATGGAGAGGGGGCGCGGAAAGTGAAACGAGAAAAGAAGTCGAGAGACGTGCTCAAAGCGGCGCTCTACATCGTCCGCGGCCAACCGCGCCGCGAGCGGCAGTATCGAGACGCGGTCGAGGAAATTCTCGGCGCCGGGGGCGTACAGTGCGCCGAGTATACAATGCGCGGCGGTGAGAAAGCTCGGGCCTACTTGCCGGGGGCAAAGGGAAAGACGGGCAACCCTACGGCGTCAAAGGTCGAGGCCATCGACGCCCTCGAGCGCCTCGGGTATGTTAAGACCATGCGCCGGGTGCAAGAGGCGTATGAGGCCATCGGGGGCGATCTTCCCGAGAAAATGCGGCAGGACTTGCAACGGGCGATTTCGCTCAACTGCGCAGATGGCAAGCGCTACACCTACGAGCGTTTGAACGTGGGCGGAATAGGCCGCTCGGACTTCTACACGCGCCGCGCGGCGTTCCTTGCTGACGTGGCCGCGGGGTGCGGCCTCGAGTGAATTGCGGACTACGCGCCGTTTTTGTGTGCTATTATGTGTACGATACGAATAGAGGGCAGCCATAGCGGCGGCCCTCTATTGCTTTACACGGGGGCAGCTATGGCGCGGGAATTTGCAAAATCTTTTTACGCCTCGACGGCGTGGAAGAAATGCCGCAAGCAGTACATCGACAGCGTCGGCGGACTGTGCGAGCGTTGCCTCGCTCGCGGCGTCGTGAAACCGGGTTATATTCTGCACCACAAAATCAAGCTCGAGCCGTGGAACATAGACGACCAGAGCGTCACACTGAACCCGGCTAATCTCGAATACGTTTGTCTCGACTGCCACAACGCCGACGAGCTCGGCGAGCACTCGGGCACGGGCCCGAAACACAAGCCGAGGCGGGCGAGGTTCGACAGCGCGGGGCGGCTACTCCCCCCATAAAATTTTTACGGGGTGGGCGGCCAGATGACCGCGGGCCAACCTCTCTTTTACCGAGTGGCGCACATAAAGGGGGTGTAGTATTTTGGCAGAGTTTATTAAAAATAAATATATTAAGCAAGAGACAGCAAAGTATAAAAAAATCTTTGCAAATTTGCCAAAAGACCGCCTAAAAATTGCGACGGGGCTCATAGAAAGGGCGGCTTTTATGGCCGCCTCGCTCAAAGAGCTCGAGACCGCAATCAACGAGAAAGGCTATACGGACGAGTACCAGAACGGCGAGAACCAGCGGGGCACGAAAAAGGCCCCCGAGGTTGAAATATATAACACGATGGTTAAAAACTACACCGCCGCGATCAAGGCACTCGTCGATATGGCCCCGGAGGATTCGGGCCTTGACCCGGAGGCCGCGGCGATTCTGAACCATATCGCAAAGAGAAAATGAACGGCCACTCATACCTCGAGCAATACGCCCGCGCTATCCTATCGGGGAAGATCACAGCGGGCCGCCGCATAAAACAGCAAATGCGGCACTTGCTCGATAAGATTGAGCACCCCGAGAAATATGAGCCCTATATTTTCGACCCGGCGCTCGCCGATCATCATATCGAGTTTATAGAGAAATTCTGCAAGCAATCGCAGGGACGCCGCGGCGAGCCGTTGACGCTTGAGCTTTTCCAGAAAGCCCGCCTCGAGGCAATTTTCGGCTTTGTCGATAAGAACACGGGGTACAGGCAGTACAACGAGGTTCTCATAATCGAGGGCCGTAAAAACGGCAAGACGACCGAAACGGCGGCGATCGAGCTCGATATGCTGCTAAACGACGGCGCGGGCGCCCCGGAAATCTACAACATAGCGACACGCCTCGAGCAAGCGAAAAAAGGCTTTGTCGAGTGCTGGAATATGCAGCGGAACTCGACCGCGATTCGCAAGCTCGTGCGCAAGCGACAAAACGATCTATTTTGTGCGGTGAACCTCGGGTTCATCAAGCCGCTCGCCGCCGACACAAACGGCCTCGACGGCCTCAACGCGCAAATGGTCGTTATTGATGAGCTCGCCGCCATCAAGAACCGCGACATTTACGACTTGATGAAACAGAGCATGGGCGCGGGCACTCGCCCGCAGCCGCTTTTGTTCTGCATTTCGACAAACGGATTCGTTCGCGGAGGCATTTTTGACGATCAATACAAGTACGCTTGCAATATCCTCGACGGCAAGGCCGAGAACGTCCATTTCTTGAGCTTTATCTATGAACTCGACGACCGCGAGGAATGGACAGACCCCGACGCATGGATTAAGGCAAACCCGGGACTCGGCACGATCAAGAAAGTTTCGTTTTTGCGGGAGTGTGTCCAGAAAGCAAAGGACGACCCCGCATTTCTGCCGACCGTGCTCGTCAAAGACTTCAATTTTCCCGAGAACCGCTCGAGCGCGTGGTTACAATGGCAACACATTCACAACGATTTCGAGGCCGATCTCGAAAAGCTGCACTTACGGTACGGCGTCGGCGGGTTCGACGCTGCTGACAGCGTAGACCTAAACGCCGCCGTCGCGCTGGGAATGATACCGGGCGACCCTCACATATACGCCCGCGCCATGTTCTGGCTACCCGAGGACGTTCTCGCGGCGCAGACGACGGACGGCAACCGACGCGAACGCGACGAGGCGCCCTATTTGCTGTGGGAGCGTCAAGGGCTCTTGCGGTCATACCCGGGCTCGAAAGTCGATAAACACGTCTTTCTTGACTGGTTCCGCGAGCTACGCGACGACGATGATTTTTATATTATTTATATTGCCTATGACCCGTGGCATATCGACGACACGCTTTTGCGGGAGTTCAAGCAAGAGTTCGGCGAGCGGTGCATGATACCCGTTCGGCAAGGCTCGCTCACACTCTCGACCCCTATGAAAGAGTTAAAAGCCGATCTCGCCGCGGGCCGTATCGTTCACAACAACAACCCCGTTTTGCAAATGTGTCTCACAAATACCGAGGTACTCGCCGACACGAACGGGAATATCAAACCGATCAAGGGAATCGACCTAACGCAGCGCATAGACGGTACGATCGCGTTGATTTGTGCCTATATCGCGTTGATAAACCATTACGACGACCTGCAAGCGGTCATTTAGGAGGGCTGTGTTTTGGGCCTGTTTGAGAAAATTTTCAAAAAAGAGCGACAGCAACAGGCGGTCGGTCAGTATTTCCAGACGCTCACAGGATATACGCCCGCGTTTACGAGTTTCGAGGGAAGCATATACGAGGCCGATCTCACCCGCGCGGCGATTCATGCTTTCGCCAAACAGGCGGCCAAGCTGACACCGAAAATCACGGGAACGAAGTGCAAGAGCCTTGAGCCCGTATTGCAAAACCGCCCTAACCCATTTATGGACGGTTACAAATTCGTCTACCGTCTGGCGACCATGCTCAAGGTTGACAATAACGCGTTTATCGTGCCGATATACTCGCAAGATTACGACCGCGTCGTCGGCGTTTATCCAGTTTTACCGCAATCGGCCCGAGTAATTGAGTATCAAGGCCGCCCATATCTGCGCTACCAACTGGGCGGCGGCAACTGGGCCGCGATCGAGTTCGAGGACGTCGGGATTCTGAATCAATACCAGTACAAGAACGACTTTTTCGGCGAGACAAACCGCGCTCTAAACCCCACAATGCAGCTTTTAAACGCGCAAAATCAAGGCATTATCGAGGGCATTAAGCAGAGCGCGACGATTCGCTTTCTCGCCAAAATCGCGCAGCCGTTGCGCCCCGAGGACGTTGACAAAGAGAGACAGCGGTTCATAAAGGCCAACTTGGGCACCGATAACAACGGCGGCGTCATGCTGGTCGATACGAAATACGCTGACGTCAAGCAGATCGAGAGCCGTGCGACTGTTATCAACGCGGCGCAGAAAGCGGCCATCGAGGAAAACGTCTATACATACTTCAACACGAACAAGGCAATCTTGCAAAGTTCGTTCAACGAGGACGAGTGGAACGCCTACTATGAGGGCGAACTCGAGCCGTTTGCAATTCAACTCTCGCTCGTGCTGACAAATATGTTATTCTCCCCGCGCGAGCAAGCGTTCGGAAATTCTGTTTTTTATTCGGCGAACCGCTTGCAATACGCGAGCAATAACACAAAGCTCAATGTCACGACGCAGCTTTTCGATCGCGGTATGATGACGCAAAATCAAGCACTCGACGTATGGAATATGCCGGGAATCGGCCCGCGCGGCGATCGGTATTTCATTCGCAAAGAGTATGCGGAACAAACCGAAATCACGCCAACGGGCGCAGCCGCGCCGCCTATGGACGCCCCGGCGGGCACGGAACCACAACAGGAGGGTGAAACATGATTACAAAAGATCGCTACTATCTGCCGTTTGAAATGCGCACGGCGCAGGGCAGCGCAGAGGGCGAGAACATCGTCGAGGGATATGCGGCGGTATTTGAGCGCCCGACCGTGCTGTATACCGAGAACGGCGTCGAATACTGCGAGATCATTTCCCGCACCGCTTTCGCAGGCGTGGATTTGTCCGACGTGGTAATGAACTACAATCACACGGGAAAGCCCGTCGCGCGGACGCGGAACGGCTCTCTCGTGCTCACGATCGACGACACGGGCCTCAAGGTAACGGCCCGCCTCGGCGGTACGCAAGAGGCCCGCGCCATGTACGAGGAAATCAAGGGAGGATATATCGACAAAATGAGCTTTTGTTTTGTCGCCGACCGTTCCGCGGACACATACGAGAATATACCGGGCCGATACACGCGGAGAATCAACCGCATTAAAACTGTCTATGACGTGGCCGCCGTTGACTTTCCGGCATACGACGACACGACATTAGAGGCGCGTTCAGCTTTTGCCGCGGAGGCGGCAAAACTGACGGCGGAGGCCGAAAAACGCCGCAAGAAAGCATATATTTTACAGAAAACTTTGGAGGTATGAAAACTATGAACCGTTTGCAGGAAATCGAACAGCGCCTCGCCGCCATTCGTACCGAGTGCATGAACGAGGGCGCCGATCTGGACGCACTGACGACCGAGGCGAACTCTCTCGTTGAGGAACGCCGCGCCCTGCTGAATCAGCAGAACGACAGCGCCGAGCGCCGCCGCGCATTGCTGGCCGCGATTGCCAACGGCACGGCGGGCGCTCACGACGAGTACGGTTTCAAAATGGAGGGCCCCGAGGGCCGCCGCGCCTACACCAACGCAAGCCCGGAATATCGTGACGCATTTTTCGCGTACATCTCGGGCCGTAACATGAGCGCAGAACAGCGCACCGCGTTCGACAACGTCAACCGCGAAGTTCGCGCAGCGTTCGTAGGCACTACCACGACCGAGGCCGCCGCCATGCCCAAGCAGACCCTTAACGAGATTTGGGACTTGATGGAGGAACAGCACAGCATCTTGAACGACGTGACGATTCTGCGCACGGGCGTCGTTATCAAGGTCGTCAAGCGTACCGCAATCGCGCAGGGCAAGGGCAAAAAGGTCAACGAGGGCGCCGCAAACGACGATTTCAAAGATACCAAGGTCGCCGTTGAACTGACGGGCAACGACTTCTCGGCTACCTGTACTCTGTCCTACGCCGCCGCGACTATGTCCATCGACGCCCTCGAGGCTTTTATCGTGCAGGACATGGCCGATCAGGTCGGTAACGCTATGGCGGCCGACCTTATGACCACGATCAAGGGCGCAATCAACGCCGCGAACAAGCTGACCGCCGCAAGCACGACCGTTTTCACGTTCGCCGAGCTGTGCAGCCTGTTCGGTAGCCTCAAGCGTTGCCGCCGCATGGTCGCATACGTCAACAACGCCACCCTGTACAAGCAGCTCGTCGCGCTGGTTGACGCACAGGGCCGCCCCATCTTCCAGCAGACCGCGCAGGAGGGTGCACAGGGCGCAATCATTGGCGCCGTGATTCACCTCGAGGACGAGGCGGGCGACGGCTGTATCGTCGTCGGCGACCCCTCTCGCATCCGTTACAACATGGTGCAGGACGTTATGGTCGAGACCGATAAGGACATCAAGAACCACGAGTATATTTACTCGGGCTATGCACGCGGCCAGGGCGCCTTGATCGACGACCAGAGTTTCGCCATGCTGTCCCTCAAGACCGGCTAATCAGATTGCAAAATAACCAACCGGGGCCCCGAAAGGGGCCTCGGCTTTTTTCTGTATGTGGAGGCGTGAACAATGGAACAGAACCAACTATTCGACGCCGTAAAACTCGCACTCAAAAAAACGCGGGTCACTTCTCTTGACGGCGAAATCGAGCGCCTCGTCGCCGCCGCGAAAGCTGATCTCGCCGCCGCGGGCGTCTGCAAGATCGAGGACGACGACGAGAATATTAAACAGGCTTGTGTATTGTACGCGAAAGCAAATTTCGGGGAGACTGAAACCCCGGAAAGGTACGCGGCCTGTTTTGAGGCGTTGCGCGATCGTCTGGCCCTCAATTCGGACTACAACGGGGGCGGCAACAATGGCTAAATTCGTCGAGGTCACGCTCGTCAAGGAAGTCACCGACGGCACAACCGAGGATTTTGAGGCGGCCACGTCTCAAGAGGGCGGATATACCGTCATCGGCGAGAGCAAGGGCGTCACCCGAGCAGAGTTCTACGCGGCGAGCAATACCATGTACCGCCCGTCGTTGGTCGTGACGATTTGGGCCGACGAATACGACGGCGAAACCCGCGCAATCATCGACGGAGAGGTTTATACCGTGATTCGTACATACCCGGTCGGCGACAAAATCGAATTGACCTGTCAGCAGAAAGGGGCAGACGAGAATGCCTTTACCGAGTTCAGTTAAGTTCACAAGAAACGGTATCACCTACCTGTCAAACGTAGACCGTACCGCGTGGACGATCAAGGAATTAAGCCGCGCGGCCTTGCGAGACGTCGGCAAATTCGTCTGCAACACTGCTAGAAAGCAGACGCGCGAGCGTTTCGGCAGAGCTCTCGGAAAGACACCCGGAGGGCGAAAACGTGCGTACTCGGCGTTCGGCTACTGGGTGCGCAAAATCGAAACCGATTTACAGGTCGGCTCAAAACCGAACACATGGTACGGCGTCCTGCAAGAGCTCGGCGACGAGTTTCACGGCGCCAGAAAAACAAAGGCCGGGGGCTTTTTCTCATTCACCGCGCGGCAGCCGAAACGGGCGATTTTGACGACGACCGTGCGCGAGCACATCGACGAGATCAGGTTGATCGAGGGTCAATATCTTTCGGCGGTCGAGGACGAGAATAGGGCCCTCGGGCTCATTGACGAGGGGGAGATAAAAGATGATGGGTCGAGCGGCGAGGAATAAAACCGAGTTGAACGAGAATTTCAACACGGTTTTCAACAAAACCGTCGGCGGATTGCTGAAAAGTTCGTCGGGCGTCGCAACGTACAGCAACACGGCGACCGCGGCGAACTACCCTCGAATTGTGTTCTTTTTTACAACATGGGCCGAGGATAATCTCAAAAAAGGCACGTTGACGGTTCGCATTGCGGGGAACACGGGCGCGGCAGAGGTCGAGAGGATTGTTCAAAAGATTCTGTACGATCTCGACGGCGCGGTCTACAATGACGAGTTTATTTATTTGCACCTCTACGGCGGGCAATCTTCCCCTGTTGAGGACACCGACAAAACAATCACCCGGCGGCTTGTGACGCTGGATTTTCAAGCACTTGCGAAAGGGGTTTAACACATGAGCATTTTTAACACTAAGCGCATGACGGCCATGAACTCGCAGACCGTAGAGCATTTTGTTCTCGGCGCGGGCATTTTTGCGAAAAACTTTGTCCCGGGAACTGACACCTACGAGAGCGCCAAAAAGACGGGCAAGTTGCTCGGCGCTACCGCGGGCGGAGGCGAGTTTAAGGCCGCAAAAGTCGGCCATTATTCACAGGTTGATGGAGTTCCGGAAAACACGAAGGGCCTCTATATCCTCGACTACTGGACGACCACCATGCAGGCGACCGTAAAGGAATTGACCGCCGACGCGATCGCCTCGGCAATGGCGGCAGCCAAAAAGACGACCGAGGAAAGCGTAACGGGCTACGACGTTATCGTTCCGAAATCGGCTCTCGAGCTCGACGACTACACCGATAACATCACCTATATCGGGCGCATCGTGGGCAGCGAAAAACCGATCATCATTCAGATTTTCAACGCTTTCAACACGAACGACCTCTCGATTCAGCCCAAGGACAACGACGAGGCGACCGTTCAGGTCATTTTCACGGGTCACTACGACCCCGACAACCTCGAGACGCCGCCCTATAAAATCTACTGGCCCAAGGAGGCGTAAACCATGCGTAAACTCATTGCATCGGACGTTTTCGCCGCCTTGCGCGTCGTTGCCGCCGTGGAGGACAAAACGGACGTCAAAGAAATCGTCAAAAAGATCCTTAAGGAGGCAGAGGCAGAGGCCGAGGAAAACGACGACGAGGACGCCGAGAAAAAGAACGACGAGTTTATCAAGAGCGTCGGCGTCGGCGCCATTTTGAAACTCGTCGAAATGGCCTCGGGCAAAAAAGCAGAGGCCAAAATTTACGAGTTCCTTGCGGGACCTCTTGAAATGCAGCCCGAGGACGTGAAAGCCCTGCCTATCCCCGACTTTATCGAGAGCGTAAAGACGATCGCCCGCGAGAACGATCTCTCAAGTTTTTTCGATTCTGTGCTCAAACTCAAGCAAAATATGTGATTGATCTACTCGCCCGGCGGTACGCGAGCCTCGATTTTATGGCCGGGTGGGATTTTTCCGAGGCCGCCGACTTTATCGCGTGGACGATAGAAAAAGAGGCCGAGGAAAAGTTAGAGCACAGGTGGGCGCTACACTATCAAGATCAATTCAGTTTTGAGGACTTCAAACGACGGCTCGGCGAGGCAGCAGTAGCGGACGCCGCGCCGCCCCTGCCGGCCATCGAGGCCGACGTCGCAAATATTATGAGAATGGAGGTGTAAAAAGCTATGGCGACAGAAATTTTTAGGCTTTTCGGCTCGATCTTACTCGACACGAGCGAGACGGACAAAAGCCTTGCAAAGACCGAAAAGAGCGGCAAGAACCTCGCCTCTACTCTCGCAAGCGGCGCGAAAACTGTCGTCGCCGCGGGCGCCGCAATCGGCGCCGCCGCAACGGCGGCGGGGGCCGCGATCTATGGAATCGCAAAGGACGCCGCGGGCACGACCGACGAGATCGACAAAATGAGCCAAAAAATCGGTATAAGCCGAGAGGAATATCAAGAGCTCGCGTTCGTGTGCAGCCAATCGGGAACCGACGTCAACAAATTGCAAGGCGGCATGAAAACCCTAACGAACTCGATTGACAGCGCCGTGAACGGCGGAAAAACCGCGACGGCCATGTTCGACAAGCTCGGAATATCCGTCAAAAATGCAGACGGCTCGGTTCGCTCGCAAGAGGAAGTATTAAACGACGCCGTTCGGGCCCTGCAAGGCATGGAGGACGGCGCCGAAAAAGCGGCCCTTGCGACAGACCTATTCGGCAAGGCGGGAACGGAACTCATGCCGCTACTCAACAGCGAGGCGGGCAGTTTCGACGAAATGCGCCAACAGGCGCACGACCTCGGGCTCGTACTGTCTGACGAGGCCGTTGACGCGGGCGTTCATCTGACTGACACGATCGACCAGTGCGAGCGCAGCTTTAAGAGCATTGTCACACAAATCGGCGTTGCGGTCATGCCGCTCGTGCAATCCGCGGCCGAGTGGGTGCTCTCGAATATGCCGTTGATTCAATCAATTCTCGGCACGGTTTTCACGTTTTTCGGAAACGTGATCTCGTCCGTCGTCGAGTACATTGCGACGCTCAAAAGCGCCGCCGCCGACTGGCTCGCCGACCATAAAGAGACAATCGACGCCGTGCTCGCGGGGCTGTCTGGCTTGTGGCAGTTTGTGCAAACGATTTTCTCGGCGCTTATGACCGCCGCGGGCGCCCTCGGCGACTGGCTGGGCGCGTGGGCGGACGAGAACCTCGGCGACATTGTGCAGACCGTGACGGCGGCGGTGAACTCGATTGTTTCTTTCGTTTCCGCTTTCGCCTCGTGGGCCTCGGCGTTCTGGCAAGCGCACGGACAAACGATCATGTCAATCGTGCGCCCCTTGCTCGAGGCCGTTAAGACGATAATCTCGACGGCCTTGCAAGCAATTACGCAAATTTTCAACATTTTCGCCGCGCTTTTCCGTGGCGACTGGGGCGAATTGTTCCGCGGCATTGCTACGCTCGTCTTGACGATTCTGAACGGTATCGTTTCTACAATCGGGAATATTTTTCAATCTATAATCAACTTGATTTTTGCAAAATATAACGATATGTACAACGCGGGCCGCTCAATCTTTCAAGGGCTTTTCGCTGGTATAGCGGGCGTTTGGAGCAGTATTTACAACTGGGTCGTTGAAAAAGTAAACTGGTTAAGCGACAAGTTGAGCTTTTGGAACTCGTCTCAATCCAAAATGAGAGCAAACGGCAGCCACGCAACGGGCCTCGAGTATGTGCCGTTCGACGGCTACCGCGCTATCTTGCACAAGGGCGAGCGCGTACTCACCGCCGAACAGGCGAAAGAGGCCGACAAAGGCCAGAACGGCGGCAACACGCGCGTCGTCAAGGTCGAAATCGGCCAGTTTATCAACCAGACCGAAAAGGACATTGACGAGCTCGTCGAGATCATCGACGAAAAGCTCGAGGAACGGAGGGAGCGCGAGGAACGTGTTTAATTATTTCCATTACAGAGGCGTTTGCTCGCTCGACCTCGGCGCTCTGGTATCGGACGCGGAACCGTGGACGACGAAAGTGACCCCGGAAACCGTGACGATACCGGGCCGCGGCGACGCCCTGCTCGGCTACGAGTACAGCAACAGCGACGCGGTCTATAACATCATCATACGCAAGACCGGGCGCGACACGCTCACGGACGCCGTCGAGCGTGTGCGCCGCTGGTTATTGCCCGACGTTGATTATTCACCGCTACGCGACAGCTATAACCCCGGCTATTATCGCCGCGCATATCTCCCCGGCGGGCTCGCCGTGACCCGCGACGGACTACATGAGGCCGTTGCGACTGTCACGTTCTCGACTATGCCGTTTAAGTATGCCGACGGCGGAGATACCGCGATCCAGGCACGAAACGGCCTAAAGCTCTACAACCGCGAGACATACGAGGCGGCCCCGTTGCTCAAGATCACGGGCACGGGCGCCGCCGATATTTTTATCGGCTCTCATGCGCTGCACGTCAAGGAAATCGGCGGCCTCGTCTACATCGACACAGAGGACGAGAACGCATTTGACGACACAAAGGGCCGAAACAGCGATATTACTCGCGTTGTTGACTGGCCTCGCCTCTCCCCCGGAGAGACGGTCGTACAGTACGACGGCGCGGGAATTACTGGCGTTGAAATAACGCCTCGATGGAGGTCGTTATAATGCACCCTATTTTGTACCAACCCGGCGAGAAAAACTTTCTCGACAACGGGCTCGCGGTGCTGACTGACTGCACAAAATGCCTCGTGACCGAGGAACGCAACGGCGCGTATACGCTCGAAATGCAGTACCCGGCAAACGGGCGGCACTACGATCTCATTGCCGAGGATTGCATTTTGCTCGCCAAACCAAACCCGGACGACGAGCCGCAACCGTTCCGCATTTACAAGAGCGGCGTAACTATGTCGGGCGTTACAACATGGTACGGCGAGCACGTCTCGTATTTTGCGAACGACGTGCCGATCGAGCCGATTGCAACATCACAGACAACCCCGGCGGGCGCGTTCGCCAAAATTTTGGCCGCCGCCGCGCTCGAGAACCCGTTCACGTTCTCGACGACGCTCTCGACCGAGACGTCATTCGGACTTGCCACGCCGACGCCATTGAAAAAGGTTCTCGGCGGCGTTGACGGCAGTGTTCTCGATCAATTCGGCGGCGAGTACCACTATAACAAGTGGAAAATAGAGCTCTTGAAAAGCCGCGGCGCCGACCGCGGCTTTGTCATTTCCTACGGCAAAAACCTCACGGACATTACGCAAGAGAAAAACCTCACCAAAGTCACGACGGCGATTTTTCCGTTCTGGAAAAGCTCGGGCGACGACGATACCCTCGTAACCCTGCCCGAGAAAATCGTCGTGCTGGACGGCGCCCGCGAATACGGTCACGTCCATTGCAAGACGATCGACTTTTCACAGGATTTCACGGACGCCCCGAGCGTTGACACCTTGCGGGCCTACGCGAAAGCCTATCTCAAGACGTCCGGCATTGCCGAGCCCGTTGTCAGTATCACGCTCAAATATGCGCAGCTTGTGAAACGCAAACAGGGCGCCATAATAGCGGGCCTCGCCTCGGCCTCACTGTGCGATACGGTATCGGTCGAGTTTCCGCGCTATGGTATTTCGGTCAAGGCGAAAATCGTCAAGGTCATTTATAACACGCTGAAAGAGCGGTATGAGGAGGCTGAAATCGGAGAGGCGAAAAGCCGCCTCTCTCAAACCGTGAACAACTCTCGCGTAGACCCCGACGAGATCGTCAAAAAGGCCACGACGGACAGCAAAAAGACCGCTGCCGACCTCATTGACGCCGCCTCGAAAGAAATCGTCGAGAGCATCACAGGCTCGAACGGCGGCTATGTCGTCCAGCGACCCGCAAAAAATCCGCAAGAAACACTTTATATGGACACGCCCGACGTCACGACCGCGAAAAACGTCATGCGCCTCAACAAAGACGGAATAGCGTTCTCGACGAACGGTGTCGGCGGCCCGTACTCGGGCGCCCTCGCCATCAACGGAAAGTGGTTCTCGCAATTTATTGCGACGTGGGAGCTCACAGCGAATATTATCAAGGCGGGAATACTGCAAGACGCCGTCGGTAAAAACTCGATCAATCTCGACACGGGCGAGGTCAATCTCGACTGCAAGAGCCTCAAGATACAGGGAAAGACGACCGAGGAAATAGCCGCGGGCAAGGCCAGCGAGGCAGAAACTGCCGCGAAAAAGGCCGCCGCCGATGAACTGAACGCATATAAAGAGGCCGTGACAAAAGACCTCGCCGATATGCAAGACCAGATCGACGGCCAGATTGAGACGTGGTTCTATGACGCCGAACCGTCACCGACGACGCCCCCGGCGTCCGATTGGACGACGGACGAGCTCAAGGAGAACCACGCGGGCGACCTGTATTATAGCGGCAAGGGCTACGCCTATCGCTGGATGTACTCGGGCGGTGCGTGGACGTGGTTGCAGATCAAAGATACAGACATAACCGCGGCCCTGCAAAACGCCAAGAGAGCGCAGGAAACCGCCAACAGCAAGCGGCGCACGTTCCTCGTTCAGCCGACGCCGCCCTATGACATCGGCGACCTATGGGCAAACGGTACAGATTTACTTGCTTGCGTCACGGCCCGCGGCGAGGGCGCCTCGTATTCCGCGAACGACTGGGAAACCAAAACCGACTACACGACCAAAAAGACAGCGCAACTCATTGTTGACGCCTCTATCGAGAAAATCGAGCTCGGAATCGCCGAGGACGTCTCGGCGACAGACTTTTTCTCAACGGCGGCATGGAAAGCCGAGAACGGCAGCTATACAGCGACGTCGGGCTCGGTAACGATTGCGGGCGATACTGCTACGGTCGTCGCCCCGGACAGCACGGAAACAGGCAAGCGCCGCGCGGTCGTTATCGACGTACCGACGGCCATGCTCGCCGCGACGCAGGGAAAGCGAGTGACGCTTTCAATGCGCTACAGGGTAAACGCGGAAATTTCGGGCAATGCCGTTATCGTATTGTGGGCAAACTACGAAAGCGGGAATGAATCTCGCCGTCTAATGACGCTCGCAACAACGTCACAGACAACCCCGGCGGGCGACTGGACGACGGCGACGTTGAATTACACATTCAAGGACGAAAAGCCGACACGAGTTTACCTGTTCGCGTACCTGTACGCGGGCGCGGGCAGCTTGAGCGCAGAACTGCCGATCATGAGCGAGGCAACGGGCAAAAAGAGCACCATCTCGCTCACAAAGGACGGAACCACAATCAGCAGTTTCGCCCTCGACTTGAGCAAGTACGCGACGGGAACAGAGCTCAAAGTTGGGCTTGATGAAATTTCCGCCTCGGTCGTGAAGAACGGAGAAATTCGCTCGAAATTTGCCCTCGATTCGTCGTCGTGTACGATCTCGGCGGGCACTATTAAATTTACGGGAAACACACTCGTCGTAGAAAGTACAAATTTCAACCTTAACGCCGACGGAACGGTCAGCATTACGGGTGCGTTCTACTCGAAAGGCACAAGCGGCAACGCCACAATCAGAGACGGGAATATACATCTAAGCGCACTTAATGCCGACGGAAACCGCTATAATACAATCTCGCTAAGCTACACGAAAAAGGCATACCCGAGCGGGTCGATCACCGTTTACAGCCGCCGAGCAGACGGAACGGTCGGCGACGGCATAGTTATGCAGGGCGGCGACGCCGATTCGAGAATTTGGATATACAACGCCTACGGAAATGCTGACGTTTTATTGACGTCGGGTGCTGGCAACAACTGCGAGTTTGCGGGAGGCATCAACGTCAAGGGAGAAAACGGCGTCAACGTCTCTCGCGCCGTCAGCGCTCGAGATTTGAAGTGGTGGGGCGATCTTACGGCGACGGGAGAGCAGACGAGAATAAAACCGCGCAGCAGACAAAATGCGCTCTATACAGATTGGCAATTTTGGAAAGTCGTTGACGGCGTGAGCTACTGGGTGCTCACGGGCAAGGGCACGCCATGGTAAAAAAAGGAGTAACCACATGACAAGCGACGAAATTATTTCGGAAATGCAAAACCGCGTCGTCGAGACGCTGAACGCCTACGAAATGCCTACGACGGTCAAGGTGCTCGTTCTCGAAAATGCGATTTTGCGCTACAATATCGCATTGCAGAAACAGCAGATCGAGGCCGCGGCAGAACCGCCCGCACAGGTTGACCCGGCGGACGACCCGCCCGCACAGGCCGAGGAAAGCGAACAGGAGGCCGACAATGCCTAACTATGAGAGTTACCAAGTTATCAAAGAGATTACGCTCGATCTTGTGGCGCCGGGGCTCGCCCCGGTCGTCAACGTGCCGCAATACGACACGAAAGGCCGCGTCGTAAAAGTAAACCTCGTGAGCAATTCGGCGGCCTACGAAATCGAGAGCGATTTCGAGGTTCACGCCGTAATGTCTAAAAAGGACGGCAAGAGCGTCAATAACCCGTGCGTTGTTGACGGCAGCACGGTCTATGCTGTGATTTCTAAGCAAATGACCGTTTTCGAGGGCCGCCAGATGGTCGCTATTTCCATCACAAACAACAGCGACGTCGAGCTCAAGGCGTTTCCGTTTGTGCTGAATGTGATCCGCGCCCCGAGCGACGCCGAGAGCTACGCAAGCGAGGACGAGCACCTTGCGTTTGAAACGACATACAAACAAGTTCTCGAGGCCAAGACCGCCGCAGAAAACGCCGCCGAGGCCGCCGCTAATTCTGCCGTCGCGGCCTCTAATTCCGAGAGCGCCGCGGGCGATTCTGCAAACGCGGCAAAGGCCAGCGCGAGCAATGCCGCCGCGTCCGAGACTAAGTCGAAAACCAACGCGGGCGCCGCTGAAAGGTCGGCCGGAGCCGCGAAAAACTCGAAGGACGCCGCCGAAAAGGCAAGAGACGACGCCTCGACCAGCAAGGGCGCCGCCGCGTCCTCGGCACAGGCCGCGAGCGCGGCCCTCGCGGGTGTACAGGCCATTGTTGCCGGGAATGAGGCATACACAAAGGCCGAGAGCGACGCCTATTTTATGGACGTGCGCCGCTCTCTCGCATTGTATATCGCGGCAACGAAAAACGTGCTCGCCGATCAGAATGACGTTGCGCCGCTGTGCGAGAACTTTTTCGCGGCCCTGCACGACGGCAAGGTCTACGGCGTGGAGTTTTACAAGCATAGCACGAGCCCGGCGTCGGCAGGGTGGAAAACCCGCGACAATGCCGCGCTCGTGTGTGAGCCGAGCACCAACAGCAAGGCGGGCCGCGACGACTACGTTAAACGGGCTTTGTTCTGCCCGTTCAATGTCGATTATACCATCGACGCGGAGACCCTCGAACCGAAAATCTCGGCAATCGAGGGCGTGTTCGGAACCTATAACGCCAAGGCCCCGGCGGGCTTGATCGGCGTCATGCAACAAGGCGGGTGGGTGCGCTACTACGACGCGGGCTCGTCTTTCGGCTACGAGTACGCCGACGAGCGCGTTTCGTCCGAGTTCTACCCGCTCGAGGCGACCGTCAAGGCGAGCGACAATTCTGTTCGGTCGTTTATGATTCACGCGAAATACGCCGCGGGCTACGGCGCCGACGGCAAGCTCGGCTCGCTCTCGGGCGCCGCGTGCGCTATCCGCACGATCTCGCACAATAGTCAAATTTCCATGTGGAAACAGCGCGGCGCCCAGTATTGCGGCAAGAGCTACGCTGACGGCGGCTTTGTCAATCTCATGTTCTGGCTCAAATACGGCGATAAGGCCAACGCGAGCAAAATGCAGGGGTGCAGGAGCTACGCCTATACCTACGCGATCACGGTCGCACAGACCGACGCAAAGAGCGTGATTCTCAAGAAAACAGACGCCGCGAACCTCGTCGTCGGCAGCGCGATCGACGTCGGCGACGGCAGTGACAGACAGAACGCCGCGAGCTACGCCGTCGCGTCGTCTGCCGTTATCCTCTCGATTGAGGCGTATGACGACAACAATAGCCGCGTGAACCTCGATCTCGCCGCGGGCATTACCACGACCACAAGCAACAAAATCAATACGATTGCGTGGCGCTCGGGCTCGTGCGACAACGTCCTCGGCGTGGACGGCTCGCCGACCAACTGCACGAGCGGAAAAGAGCCGTTTATTATTCAAGGCATCGAGTGCATGGTCGGCGCCTATGAGGTCTACGCTGACGCGATTTTCAAGCTCGAGAGCGCCGACGGCGTATTTAAAATCACGCCGTGGATTTGCAAAAAGGCGAGCGAGATCATGAATAACGCGATCGGCCCGGCCTATAAGGCACTTTCGTACAGTCTCACGCCGCCGACCTCGGCGGGGTGGCGCTATATCTCAAGCATGGGATTCGACCCGGCTCACCCGTGCGCAAACTTCCCGGATGGCCTCGACGCGAACTCTAATACGGGCTACCGCGCGGGCTTTTATTCGGAGAACGCAACGAACGCCTTGCGCGAATGGCAGGCCGTCGGCAACCTCTGGTACGGCGCGGGTGCCGCCCTCGGGTGCGCTAACTCGGGCAACGGCCTCGGCGACGCGTGGTGGTACATCTCGGGCCGCGCTTGTGGAACGGCCGGAAACAGGGGTGAATTTGCGGCATAAGGCCGCAAAGAGGGGGCCCGGCCCCCTCTTAAGCCTATAAGCAAAATCAAAATAGGGATATGTCGCCAGCGTCCGCGGTTTTCTTTCTCTGCCCGGCAGGCCGTCGGCAACCTCAGGAACGGCACGAATGCCGCCCTCGGGTGCGCTAACTCGAACAACGGCCTCGGCAACGCGAGGTGGAACATCTCGGGCCGCGTTTTTGGTGAACAAAGTATTTATACCTTGCGGCATATTCCTCGGGAATACCCGAAAATTGAGTTGAAACCGGCACGGCCCCGCGCGGGCCGGGGCGAGGTCGTGGGCCTCGTTCGTTGTTAGTAGTAAAGGCGGAAACGCCTAACCGAACGCTACTGCGCTCACCAAAAGACTTTTTTACAGGCAAATGAAAACGTATTGCAAAGACATTGACATAACAGACCCGGAACAGATCGAACCGTTCATCGCTCTGTGCTTTGCAGGGAAAACGGGGCGCCGCAACTTCCAGCGCCTCGCCATGAGGTACAGCGACCTCACGCAAGGCCAGATCGACGAGGCTATTAGAAAGCACGACAACGGGGCATTTGCCCCGGCAATCAAGGGCGTCGCCGTAGAGATCGCGGCCAGAATCCGCCGCCGCTCGCTCGACCTGCTGCCGATACGCTACTACGAGCGGGCGGACGAGAGCAACGGGAAAATTCGTCTCATAGGCGTCGAGAGCACATTGCAACAGTGTATGGACTACGTCGCCGTTTGGGCCCTCATGCCTCTATTTCGGGCAAAAATAGGGCGCTATCAATGCGCGAGCATACCGGGCCGCGGCCAAGTGGACGGCAAGCGGGCTATTGAGAGATTCATTCGGAGGAAAGACCCGCACGGCACAAAAAGCAAGTATTTCGTAAAGATGGACGTTCGGCATTGCTACCAGAATTTAACGCGGCGGGCCGTAATGCGCCGCCTACGGCGTGACGTTCACAAGAACCCCGTTCTCTTATGGTTCGTTGACGCATTGCTTTCGACATTTCAGCACGGTTTTAGTATCGGCTCTTTTTTGTCGCAATTTCTTTGTAATTATATGCTTTCATACGCCTACCATTTCGCAACCGAGCAACTATATAAAATACGCAAGCGCAGGACAGGCAGGGCGGCGCGGGTGCGCCTCGTGGGCTTTGTATTGTTCTACATGGACGATATACTATTCATCGGCGCAGCTTTCAAAGACGTCAAGAAAGCCGCCCGTCTGTTCTGCGCATATCTGCGCGACGAGCTCGGCCTCGAAATAAAACCTATATGGCACGTCAAGGCCCTCGCAAAAGAACCTATCGACATTATGGGCTTTGTCATTCGGCGCGACCGCACAACCGTGCGTGCGCGTATTTTTGTACGCGCACGGCGGCAATTCTTGCGGGCGTGGGCGTATTTGGAGACGGGCGGCTATATCACGATCAAGGCGGCCCGCCGCATTATAAGCTATCGCGGCTACTTCTCACACACGGACAGCGTCGGAATCAGTGCGAAATTGCACATCGTCGAAGTGTCGCGGGCCGCGAGTAACGTCATATCAGCCGCCGCGCGAGCCGAGCTCGCCGCCGCAGCTTGAAAGGAGCGAAAACATGATCGAGAAACGTGTTCAGTACGCGACAGAGCCGCCCGAGGTTGAATTTTTCGAGTTGCCCGGGGGCCTCGCCGACGTTTGGATTGCTCGAAACGTCGAAAAGGTTGAGGACGTTGCCGACAACGGCCCCGACCCTGCCGCCGCCGTGCCGTGCGTCTATTACACGGCAGACGTCGCCTATATGCGGGCCGCGGTAACGCTCGAGGAAATTACCGCGGACACAGACGCGGCCTATAAGCGGGCCGCCGCATGGGCGCCGGAGGCCATCACACTGCCGACAACGCTCGAACGCATTGAGGCGCTCGAGGCGTTGGGGAACGATATTCTTGCGGCTATGTTTGGAGGTGAGTAAAATGTTCCGCTTTTTAAAAACGCAGTACCGTTTGCAACAGACAGAGGAAAAGCGGGCCGCGTACAAAGAGAAATTGCGCTCGTACTGTCCTAAGATCATCACGCCCGAGCAGTACGAGGAAATCACGGGCGAGAAATTCGAGAACGATTCGGAGGTCTAAACTATGAACGTCTACGGTATCGACACAAACTATCATCACCCGATTACGAACTGGGCCAGCGTCGCCGCGTGGCTGAAACGCATGAACAACGGCGCCCCCGGCTTTGACATGGTGAGAATCGGCTATTCCTCGCGCAGCGGCAAGGGCGGGCTCATTCTGGACAATATAGCCCTCGCAAGTCTCAAAAAGTGCAACGAGCTCGGAATCCCCGTCGGCGTGTTCGTCTACTGCTACGACACGACGCCCGCCGCCGCCGAGAAAACTATCCGCGACGTTATCGCCGCGATCAAGCCGTACAAAATCGAGTACCCCGTCGCCTACGACATCGAGTACGGAACACACGACGGCAAGGCCACGGGGTACAAGTACGACAAGAAAGCGAACGCCGCGAATAATACGGCAATCGTCGCCGCCGCGCTCAAGGCAATCGAGGCCGCGGGCTATTACGGCATGATCTATTGCTCGCGCGACTTCTATCTCAACTACCTCGAGGGGGCCAAGCTGTCCGCCTATGATGTTTGGGAGGCGGCCTATACCTCTAAGGACACCGCCGCCGTCGTAAACGGTATTTGGCAGTACACGAGCACAGGCGGCGTTCCCGGCATTACCGGGAATGTCGATCTCGACGTCGCCTATAAGGACTACCCGGCGATCATCAAGGCCGCGGGCCTCAATGGCTTTACGGCCGGCAAACCCGCAACAGACACCGCCCACGAGCTCAAGACCATCAAGGCCGGGCCCATGAGCGCGGGCGACTACAAGAAACACACCGCGGCGCTCGCCGCCGACGGCATTGCATGGGAGGACTGCTAAAATGATGAACGAGGCAAGAACTGCATACTATGGCGCGTTGACCGCGTTTTCTCTCGTCGGCACGGCTATCGCCGAGGCCCTCGGCGGATGGGACGGGGCCCTCAAGGCCCTCGTCTGCATTATGGCCGTCGATTACATTACGGGCGTCGTCTGCGCCTTGATCTGGCACAAGAGCCCGAAAAGCGCCGACGGCACTTTCGAGAGCAAGGCCAGCATCAAGGGCCTGTTCAGAAAAGGCGCGATTTTGCTCGTCGTGCTGGTCGCCTACAAGGTGGACTTGCTCGCGGGCACGGCGGGCGTTACGCGCACGGCTGTCATTCTCTTTTTCTGCGCAAATGACGGCATGAGCATCGTCGAAAATCTCGGCATTATGGGCGTTCCCATGCCCCCGGCGTTGAAAGACGCTTTCGCCGTCTTGCGGCAGAAATCGGGCGACGAGGAAAGCGCAGCCGACGAAACTGAATAATAAGGCATAGAAAAAGCCCCTCACTCGTCTATATCGACGGTGAGGGGCTTTTTTTAGTTGCCCGGCTCGCGGGCGACGACAATACCGAACACGCCATTCACAAATATAAATGACTGGTTCGTTTTTGTCGGTATTTGGTGACCCGTGCGGGAATCGAACCCACGTTAACGGCGTGAGAGGCCGCTGTCTTAACCGCTTGACCAACGGGCCATAATAAAAAAGAGAAGCCGGCATCTACCTATTTTCACAGGCCGTTTCCAGCCAACTATCTTCGGCACAAGTGAGCTTAACTTCTGTGTTCGGAATGGGAACAGGTGG
>ERZ840057.490-NODE-490-length-41156-cov-191.836160_pt1 | contig 41156 bp, 40 predicted proteins | sample MGYA00519907_ERZ840057 | MGnify/ENA primary metagenome ERZ840057 (study PRJEB31850, sample SAMEA3708862) | human gut metagenome | biome: human gut; feature: human-associated habitat; material: faeces | place: China | collected 2014 ...
CCAAATGGGAAAAGAAAGACCCGGAAAACGGGCGGTATATGTGGGACTTCTCCGTTATCAAAGACCTTTTGATGAATCCCGTCTACACCGGGGCGATTGCTTCCCAGAAAAAGGACTACCGTTTCAAAATCGGCACGATTGGGGAAAAGAAGCCGGAGGACTGGATTGTGGTGGAGGGACAGCATGAACCGCTGATTGACCGCATGAGCTTTGACATTGTGCAGAACAAGCTGAAATCCCGCCAGCGTCCGGGGCAGACCAATGAAATCAGCCTGTTTGCCGGACTGATAAAATGCGGCGAGTGTGGGAAATCTCTGACGATACGCTACACAAACGCAAAACATCCCCAGCAAATTTATTCCTGCAAGACCTACAATGCCTTTGGAAAGAACCACTGCACCCAGCACCGGATTGATTATGACACCCTTTACAGCCATGTGCTGCGGAAAATCCGGGAATGTGCCAGAGCTGCCCTGATGGACGGGGAAGCGGTTGCCGACCGCCTGACCAATACCTGTGAAGCCGAGCAGCGGGAACAGCGGGAAGCAATGGAACGCTCCCTTACAAGGGACGAGGAACGGATTGAGGTTCTGGACAAAATGGTCATGCGGCTTTATGAGGATATGATTGCAGGGCGTATCAGTGAGCAGAATTTCAACACCATGCTGGAAAAGACACAGACCGAGCAAGCGGAGCTTAAAGCAAAAGTGTCCGAGGGCAGAAAGCGGCTGTCCGATGAAGTCCAGCTTGCCAATGACGCAAAACAATGGGTGGAAGCCATTCAGGAATACGCCAATATCACAGAGCTGGACGCAGCCACCCTCAACCGCTTAATCAAAGAAATCGTCGTGCATGAGCGCATTGACGAAGATAAAACAAGACACATTTCTATCGAAATTCATTTTAATCTCAAACCCATCCCAGAGGTGGAACAGGTCACTGCCTGACCTGTCCCGCCGGGACGGTTCTCTTAAAAACACCATATAGATTTTTTGTACGCCGCCGCCCGCCATCGAGCAGAGTTTTACACCTAATTGGGGATAAAACAGCTTATGGCTGGTGGTGGAGTAGCCTGTATCGGTACTACATTTGTTTTACTTCTTTCATACTATAATAGTATTTTTATCGAATTTATCCTAACTGAGCTAAAATATTACTGTTGTGTAGATAATCACACAAGTTGGTGGTTATCTACACAGATAAGATTAAGTAGGAGAAGAAAAATGAATAATATTATTTTGGATACAAATGCTTTTATTTATTTAATGAATATTGAAAAAGGTAAAAAGAATACAATATGTATTGAAAAAAGGCTTGTTGATGATCAGGTGTTTTATAATCTTTGTAGAGATGCAAATCATCTTTTTGTAACAGGACAAACTCTATATGAGTTATTTTGGCAGAGTATTGAAAATACGGGAGATATATTTGAGTTTGCAATTTTATATGATGCTATTGCTAAATATCGACGAATATATGGGATTAAATTCTCGGTATTAAACGATGCAGATGGGATTTTTGATTTAAAGCTATTTCAGGAACAATTTCAAAAAAACGCTGTTGATATTAAGTATTTTGTTGAGGAAAAGAGAAAGTACGAATGCGCTAAATTAGAAAGACTTTTGTTTACCATATATGTATCAGCGATGGGGGCGATACTTGATTGTTATGGAGCAGATATTCCAAAAGAATATTATGATGGAGTTAGAGATGTTATACATGTAGAATTGGACAGAATATCTAATGCGTATTATGTATCACCAAGTACTAAGAATGAATTATATGATAAATCAATTGAAGCTGTTTTAGGCACTGTATGGAAAGCAACTGTGGATATGTTAAGGGATGCCGGTAAGGAACAAGGAATAGTAATTCCTGATAATACTTATAATGATAGTGGGTCTGATTATATGCATCGACTATTTTGTAAAATAAAAAGAGTTGATGATAAAATTTTTAAAAGATTCGATGATTTTCTAGATGAAATGGGGGAAAATCTTAAGAAAAATGGAGACCCAACAGAAAGTGTTTTGTATTTGAAACGACTTTGTAAACGGTCAATTTATAGTGGTGCAAAAATTAGAAAAAACGATGGATTGGATTATTCTATTATGACATGTCTGGCAAAAGAAAACGTTGTTAATGAAACAGATAGTTCGGTTGATTTGAATAATACCTTTTCATTAACATTTGATGCTAATTTGTATAGTTTTTCAAAAGAGAATAGTGTTTTGTATAAGAAAGAAATCTATGATGAATTATTGAAATAAAGTATTATTTATAATTCTATATGTAAGGAAAAGAGGCTGTTATGAAGAAAGAGGAAATTATACAGGCAGTGAATCAATACATACTTGAAGATAAAATGAATGATGCAATTCTAATTAATGGTTCATGGTTCTAAAAAGGTATATAAGGATGATAAGGAAGTTGATAGAAGCATCCCATTACAAAGGCTGTGCTTGCACCTATGAAAGCAGTGGAAAAGATGCTTGTATCAATGGAACTTCATTTGGATGCATCTATTGACAAGCTGGATAATCTGGTTATGAATGTGCAGCTTGATAAGGAAAAGCATATGGAGAATACGAAAGCGCAGAAACATACAGAGCTGGAGAGGGTAGAAGCTGAGCGAGTGGAAGCAGAGATTGTATATATACTGATGGTCGCTGAGCCACAGGAGTATCAGTATAATGCAGATGAATTTGAGGCAAGAGGTGTGGGTGAGGTAAAGCAGGAAGCGACATATAAGGAAGTATCGAAGGCAATGGAAGAAAAAGCCAGATAAAAGCGAGGACGTGGGAGAGATTCTGCGTCCTTTTTTAATACCGATTTGTTGCAATACAGAACATTAATTCGATATACAAGGGATGATTATTGGACAGTATAAAGTGCTATAAATAAAGCATAAGGAACAGATGCATGATAAATGAGTTAAATAGAACATTTACGGAGGTGACAAACTATAAACAGTCAAGAGAATTTTGAAATTTTTTAAATTGTTAAAATGGGTAATTTTAATAAGCCATCTGAATACATCGTATTTCAGATGGGAGAAATTAGTATTAATCCACTAGAGATTAACGAAGTTTTTGAGCATTAAAGTCGATATCTTGGCTCTCCAATGCGTAGATGACTCTAATAAGTTTTTTGGCTACATGAGTAATGGCTACTCGATGTGGTTTGCCTTCTCCGCGTTTCTTGGCATAGTAAGTTGCAAATGTCATGTCAAAGCGGATTAACGGTAGACAACAATTGATAAGTGTGTAGCGGAGCTGGGATGATCCACGCTTAACCATCTTGCCTCCGTGAGATTCAGTACCAGATTCGTTGATTCCCGGTTCTATTCTGGCAAATGCAAGCATTTGTCCTGGATTAGTGAAGTTAGATATATCGCCGTATTCAGAATAGATTACAGCTGCTGATAATGGTCCAATTCCAGGAACTGACATATAGTGAGGATGTACTTCTTCAATTAGTTTGTTGATTTCTTTTTCAATGGTATCAATCTCTTTTATAAGAGATTTGTATAAAGATAAAAGACTGTTCAGCTCTACATCAAAAATAGAGTTATTTACACCAACAGTATTGGAAGCAAGTTCTTTTAGTCGTAGGAATTGCTGTGGTGAAAACTTCCCCCGGGATACGGAACGTAGCTTTTCATAAGAGGCTGAGTTCATACGAGCCATCTTTTCAGCAGAACCATAGTTCTCAAGCAGATAGAGAGCAGTTTTGGATAAGCGTTCATTAAAGAATGGTTTAAACTCAGGGAATGTATGATCTAACACATTTGTGATTTTAACAAGATAGAAAGAACGCTGTCGGATAAGTTTATCGCGTAAACGAGTTAATGACTTTAAAGAGTAAGCGTGGTAAAATCCTTTTGAATGGGGTTTGTATTCAACAGTCATTAACCAACGCGCTATTGATTCACAGTCAACAGAGTCGTTTTTTGTACGCCTAAGTGTTTTTGATTTCTTGTATTCACTGATGAGAACAGGATTTACTTCCATGAAGGTTAGGAGAGAATTTTCAAGGAAGAGTTCAAGATTGAGAGCATAATGGGCAGTTGATTCAAACCCTATTCTTATGTCCGCAGGATTTGCGAGAGAATGAATGATTGTAAGCAGTTCATTAAAACCAGCTTTATTGTTTTTGATTGTGACTTTAGAAACTACTTTTTGATCAGCTGCAGAAATGATGCAGCAATCATGTTTGTACTTGGAAATATCAATTCCAATAAAGTACATTGACATAGGTTTATACCTCCTGATAAATATTTTGAGCACTGCTGTCTTCCACAGAGAATTCGGCTGTGTAATCACGTAAATAAAAACGTCGATGCGTTAACAAACTGATTAACAGTAATAGACGAAAAGCTGTGGTCTGAGTCACCTCATACCAGTCAAAGCTGTAAAGTTATAGGTACAGATCCACAGTGCCTTTTCAAAATATAACAGAGATGGAAATAAATACCCAGTGTTAACTGGGAGAAAGGAAAAATCCAATTACCATCTAAGATAATTGGATTATACGTAAGTGCTATGGAATACTTGAATTTGGAAAAGTCAGGACTTATTACTATCCTGATTCCCCTTAATTTTTTAATTGGAGAATATACATTGTTTTTTCGCTTGAATGGATGGAGCCGGAAAATAATTCACTTAATCACAGGTGTGATTGATCTATTTTTTGTGGTGGCAACAATTGCTAGTGGAGAGCATCCATATTATCCATTTGTGATTTTCGGTGGAATGTTAGTTGGAATCATTCAAAGTGAATGGTGTTATAGAAAAATCAGTGAAGAAACAAATTGGAGTAAAATAGATATATTATTTAAAAAAGGGAGAATTTTGTTGGGAGCGATATTAATTATTATTGAAATAGTGATTAGAATGTTGTATCCGTCAATGTTTATGGGATTGCCATTAATAACACGAATCTTTTCGTATATCATTTTAGCTGTGTTACCTATTGAAATAATAGTTTTTAACAGTTTTCTTGTAAAAAAACATAATGGTATGACAATTTAATATTTTTAGAAAGCAAGGTAAAAACATGCCATTCATGACAAGAAAGTGTCGTTCGTGACCTACTTTATTAATTTTAAAGTACATGAAGGGAGTAATGAATTTGAATAAAGAGATTGTTGAAGGAATGTTCATAGCTCTTATTTTTATTGCGGGATACTATTTAGTAAAGACGAAAAGAATTAATATTTTGTGGAAGGTATTGGCAGCTGTGAATATACTTTCATGGGCGTGTTTATTAGTAATATTAGCACTAGATATAAATGTAAGTGCTGATTTTATATCCTTAAATTTAGCAGCATGTATGTCGTTGGCTATTTTTACACCAATAATATGGTTTTCAGATAGAAAAAATATGGATATCTACAGTTTATTTGGAAATATAGGATTTGTATTAGTGCTTAACAAGGAAGTAAATCAAATAAAAAATAGTGCCAGACTAAAAGAAAACCTTCAGAAAATTCTAGGTCTTGATTGTTATCATAAGACATGGATCACAATATCGAAACCCAAAGATGAAGAAATTACATTGACTATGTTATTTTTCAGTAAAAAGGAATTTGCCTGCTTTGAACGAAAAATTGATAAGAAGTATATAGTAGAAAAGGAAAATGGATTTGGGACATTGGTTACTATGCAAATATAGGAGAGCAGCAATGAACAGAGAAAAATGTATTAACAGAAATATAACAATAGCAAGTGCAATAATAAGTGGTGTGAATATATTAACATTTTATAATGCATTTTATAAGTGTTTTAAATTTAAATACGTAGATGACTTTATATCATTATTATGTTTATTGTTTAGCTTAATGATTTTAATAAATGTAAAACAGCATATTAGAACAATAGAGTTTTGTATGTGGTATAGCATTTTATTTATTATTTTATTATGCAGAATAAATATATTGAATGGTTTTTTTGAGATTGATTTTTTGAAAAATATAGCGTCTATTATTATTATTATAAATTTGATAGTCTGGATTTATTTTTTGCATAAAGTAAATATAGAAAATAATCAAATAGATATTAACAATAGAAAAAGTGTTATTGAGTCTGAAACGGATATACGTAATTATATATATAATCGAATCACTATGTTTTTTAATAGAGACAAATCGATTAAGTGTGATGATAATATAAAGAAATATTTGTGGATTACATTATCTGCGTCTTGGACAATACTTCTTTTTGGTGGGAAATTTATTATAGATATAATAAATATATTTACTGATGAATACAAATTTGGGATAAATTTTGTAATGGTTTATGTTATATTGAATCTTATATTTTTATTTTTTAATTTTGCGAGATTAAAAGTAATTAAATCTAATTTTGTTTATGAAATAGTTTGTGATGTGTCATTTGTTATAGGAATAAATATATTTGTTTTTACTCAAAGGGATACTGCTCGATTTCAAGTTTTAATACTATCCGCATATTTATGTTGTTTATATCTATTAAATATTCGTGATTTGTTAAGAAAAATATAATTACCATGTGACATATGAAATGAACGAAGCTGTATACACGAAAACTCATGTTTTTTAGGATGGCTTAAAAAATAAGTTTGAGAAAATAATGGACTATAACTGGATTTTATTGAAAGGTATGAGGTATTATATGGAAACGATAAAAATACAGCACTTATTTGGTAGATTTTCTATATTTTTCTTGGTGTTAATTGTGGCAGTATTTGCTGAGGAATATTCAATTGATAGGTTGTGCTTGAATATAAATGGATTTCCATTTATTTTTATGAATGCATTTATGATTGTAGGAATAGCATATATTTATCAAAAAGCAACAAGGAAATTATTCATAAAGGAATTTGAGTATGAGATATATGAAGATTTCTTCTATATTAATGGGAATAAATATGAATATCAAGATGTAATAAAATGTGAAATTCATTATTTCGATTATTTTTTTATAAATGTATTGTGTTTACATATAGACATGAAAAACACTTCTAAAAGCACCCTTTTGTTATATTCAGAAGACTTGGATGAAGGGATAGACTATAAAGACATTCCATTGTTTAAGTTTTATGAATCAGTTAGCGAACATTTGAGAATCAGCTAACTATTGACAGATAGGGGTGAAAGAAAATAATAGGCTTGCCAGGATATAATTAGTGAGCCTATTATTTAAAGTGGTGTTTTTGCAGGAGTAATATACCGCGGATTTTCATAACAATACTGTTACCCTCCTAGATTTTGTTCTAATTTTTCTCTACTCCATTGATAACTTACTTTTTTTAACAATCCATCGTTTTCTACTACTACCTTTGCAATCACCTCCCCCTTTTCACATATGTAATAAATACCATTCGTTTCATATACCACGTCAATTTCACTGAGCTGATATCTTTTGTATATAGAATTATTTTCTTGAACAATTTGTTTAATTAAATCATCTAAATTATCTTCATTTTTTCTGATATAGTATACAAGAGTGAAATCACCTTCATGTTTATAATCATGCTCGTCATATATGGACGCCGCCTCAAAATAATCATATTCGCCAAAATTCAATCCATAATAATCCAAAACTCTATCAAATGTATTATTTACACCTAATGCCGAACCCATCATAAGACAAAACAAACCCAAAAATAATGTCAAATGCTTTGAAAAAGTGTCAATAAAAACATAAAATAATAAAAAAGTTTTGAACTAATTGACAATTGTTTAATTAATATATCTTGTGATAAAATATCCGCGAAGATAATGGAGTGCCATTATAAGGAGGTATTCAGAAATGAATAAAATAATAAACAAACAAGTTCTTGCTACGTTTGCATTAGTTACTATCATGGCAGGAGTGTTAATAGGTACTAATTGTATTTATGCAGCGCAGGACGCAAAAGAGACAACAACTATCCGGCTTATAAACCAGACTTATTTTAATGTTAAGAATATCAAGGTAACCTGGAACGATGGCAAAGAGCAGACTGTCAACACACTTGGCAGCCATGATTCAATTGATTTCTCATCAGATGCCGGAAGCGTATACAAAATGGATGTTACCGGAACAACCCAGTCCGGAGAAAAATTCACCGGACATTTTAAGGGACTGGTCGGCAAAGATACAAGAGTATTTATAGAGCTTGACGAGAATGCTGATGTTCAGGTTTTTATCCCACAGGGAGAAATTGATTAAGCATTAATTATTGTTCTTTAAGATCCGCCAGAGTGTGCTTCGGCTTATGCCGAGCCGCCTGGCGGTTTTTTCTTTATTGTCAAGTTCTTCGTGTAACACCTGAAGAATGATCTGATAATTTATCTCATCTAGAGTTCCATCAAATTTTACTGAATCATCAAAGACGCGTCCGTAGTCGGGCTCCTGTTTCAGGATGGCTTCTACAGTGTCACAGGAGATATACGGTGTCTTTGTTATTGTGACAAGCTCTTTAAGGACATGCTGCAGCTGGTCGAGATTGTTAGGCCAGTTGTACGAGAGCATTTTTTCCATTGCGTCAACGTCAAAGCCTATTATCTGTTTCCCGAGGGAGACATTGAACCGGTGCAGATAGAGCGCGGTTATACCGGAAAAATCGTCAATGCGCTCTCGAAGCGGTGGGAGATTCATGGTAAGGCAGGAAAGATGATTCTCCATAAAGGTGCGTATTGTGGCAAATGCAGGCTGATTGGAGTTGTTGGTGGAAAGCGAGACTATGAGTCTCATTCTCGTGCAAAGCTTCGTCTGGTCTATATATTGAAACAAATCACCAATCTGTTCCAGACTAAGAGCATCGGCTTTTTCAAAAAATACTGTGCTGTCCACTTCGTTGAGAGGAGAATTCTCATTATTTAGCAGGCTGTGCCACTTACGCTCTTTTATCAGAGAACAGTCGATACTGTAAAATGGAGCGTGCTTATAGTTGCTTTGCTTGTAAATAAGTGATGCAGCCTTGCCTTTGCCGGTTCCGTTTTCTCCGAGAATAAGCACAGGCAGATGGCTTTTAGCGTATTCTTCTATTATCTGCGCTATTTTGCCTGCTTTACCGGTTCCGTTGTAAGCGTCAGCAAAGTCGTTGGAGGAGGTGTTGTCAATATTGTAAATCTGAAATCCAGGGTCGTCCTCGGCGGTTAATGCAGGACTCTTACATATAGTAATTGCAGTGTACTTCTGGTCCTCGTAAATCAGGTGGCGGTTGTACAGAGTATAGACGTTATCGCGTATCTGATGCGAAACGGTCTGGTTCGGAACTTTCAAAAATGACTTAATGTATGTCTGTACAAAATTCATCAACGATGTATTCATTTCATCTATTGCGATGCTTGAAAACCACAGAGTACCTGCAGGCGAGTAAATTAAGAATTCGCGGTCATCCTCGGTCAGAAGCGACTGGAACAGATCCTTCTGCTTGTGGACATAATTGGAAGAATGCACAAGCTTTACAGCCTCGGCAACGGCGTTTTCTATGCTTTCCCTGCCGGAGGTTACAAGATTATAATTTAATCCGATATCCTTTGCGGCTCTGGCACCGGTCACGTCACATAGGACAAGCGTGCAGCCGTTTTCTTTTGCTTCTTTAAGGCGATTGACTGCATCTGCGGAGTCCTTGAAAGTGATTATGTCAATATCATATTGAAGCAGGTCGCACAGCAGATGTGCATTTGCAGTGATTCCGGGAAAACCGGCAATTACAAATTTTCCGTTGTAGCTCTCGGCAAGCTTGATGCTCAGAAGTATATCGTAAACAGAGATTGATATATCTATGACGGGAAGCTCAACAGCAGATTGTATAAGCTCTGCGGTGCCGCCTCGCGAAATGATAACATCGTAATTTTTATGTGCAAGCTGCATTGCGATATCACGGCCGGTGAACAGATCACCGGTCTGGACAGTGAGAGCAATGTCATCGCGCGACTGTGCTATATCGGTAAGTATGTCAGCCATGCCCTCGTAAGGGGCGACTGCAAGAATCTTGGTTTTCTGCATATATTTCTCCTTTTAGGATTTGTAAATGTTAAGTGGTTATTTTAATGTTTAAAAATGAAACGTAAAGATAGCACTAGTGATGCTTTGTTACTATTTAACCATATTGTATTACAGCGTGTTTCAAAATGCAACAAATAAATGCGACTTATGTTTCAAAATAGAACAAAAATAACAAAATAACGCGTTGAACGAGGCACAAAAAACAGATATTATATGATTAGTTCAAAGAGATGTTCAAAAATAAAACACAAGAATAACAATATAACAAAGGAGAGGTAATATATGAGTTATCAGATTAAAATTCCGTCATGTATCTTTGGCGGAGCAGGAAGCATTGAGAATGTGAAAGCGGTAATAGAAAAAGAGAATGCAAAAAAAGTAATAGTTTTTACGGATAAAGGCATTCGTGCAACAGGACTTTTAGATCTGCTGACAGAGATTCTTGAGGAAAACAAGACAGAGTATCAGGTATTTGATGATCTTGCTTGTGAACCATCATATCAGGATGTTGAAAAGGTTATGAAGGAAGTGGAGAGCGCATCAGGAGATCTTATCATAGCAATCGGTGGGGGAAGTGTTATGGATGCAGCAAAGCTTTGCTGCGTATTAAAAGATGCAGACTACACTATAAAAGATCTGCTCAATGATCCGACGCTTGCAAAGAAACAGATTAAGACGGTTATGATTCCGACAACCTGCGGAACAGGATCTGAGGCAACCTGCAATGCAATCGTTGCGGTTCCGGAGGAACAGTCAAAGAAAGGAATTGTAAATGACAGTATGATTCCGGATTATGTGGTATTGGATTCAAATATGATCAGAAAGCTTCCGAAATCAATTGTGGCAGCAACAGGTGTAGATGCATTGGCCCATGTGGTTGAGTGCTTCACCTCAAAGAAAGCAACACCGTTTTCCGATACCTACGCAGCAGCCGGAGCCAAGCTTATTTTCCACAATATCAGGGAAGCTTATAACAATCCGGACAATATGGAAGCAAAAAGCAATATGATGACCGGAGCCTTCTATGGCGGAGTCGCAATCACAGGAAGCGGAACAACAGCAGTTCATGCGCTTTCATATCCACTGGGAGGTAAATATCACATTGCTCACGGTGTATCAAATGCCATACTTTTTGCACATGTTATGGAATTTAACAAGGACGCATGCAGCAGGAGACTTGCAATACTTTGCGATGCTGTTTACCCTGAGCTTGCAGGAAAATCTGAGGATGAGAAAGCACAGTACATGATCGATCAGATTGCTGACATTGTAAAGGTTACAAACATTCCAACGGATTTAAAGGAATTCGGTGTTAAGCCGGAGGACCTGGATTTCCTTGTTGATGCCGGCAGCAAACAGCAGAGACTTCTTGTAAACAATATGAAAGAATTAAGCCTTGACGATATCAGAAACATATATCTTAAGGTATTAAAATAAAGGAGGAGCCTATGAAAAAGCCAATTATCGGAATTACAATGGGAGATCCTGCGGGAAACGGTTCTGAGATTTCAGTAAAAGCGTTATCAAGACCTGAAATATATAAGCAGTGTCGTCCGGTGATTATCGGTGATGCCGCATGTATGGAAGAGGCAGTAAAAATCGCAGGAAAAGAAGGACAGATAAAGATTCATGCGATTCACGATATTAAAGAAGCAAAGTTTGAGTACGGAACGATTGATGTGTACGACATGAACCTTGTGAACATGGACAGACACATATTCGGAAAAGTATCAAAGATGTGTGGAGAGGCTGCTTTTCAGTATGTTGTAAAGGTAATAGAGCTTGCGCAGAGCGGCGAGATTGACGCAACTGTCACAAATGCCTTAAATAAAGAGGCAATAAATATGGCAGGACATCATTATTCGGGACATACAGAGATTTATGCAGAGTACACCCATACAGACAAGTACACAATGATGCTTGCACACGAGGATTTGAGGGTTGTACACGTATCGACGCACGTTTCTCTCAGGCAGGCATGTGACAAGGTAAAGAAGGACAGAGTCCTTGAAGTTATAAGAATTGCAAATGATGCCTGCAAGGCGATAGGCATTGAGAATCCAAAGATTGGTGTGGCAGGCCTTAACCCACACTGCGGAGAAAACGGACTGTTTGGAACAGAGGAAATTGAGGAAATCCAGCCGGCAATAGATGAGGCAATGGCAGAAGGAATCAATATTCCTGAGAAAAAACCGACACCGCCTGACAGCATATTCTCTAAGGCAATCGGAGGCTGGTATGATATAGTTGTAGCAATGTACCATGATCAGGGACATATTCCTCTGAAGGTTAAAGGCTTTGTATACAACAAAGAATTAAAGAAATGGGATGCGGTAGCAGGTGTAAATGTAACACTCGGAATCCCTGTAATAAGGGTATCGGTAGACCATGGTACGGGCTTTGACCTTGCAGGAAAAGGCGAATCGAATGAGTTAAGCCTTGTAAATTCAATTGACTATGCGACAAAGCTTGCAGTAAACAAAAAATAGCGGGAGGAAATGCGATGGTAAAGCTGTTGATCATAGCAGATGACTTTACCGGTGCATTGGATACCGGAATCCAGTTTGTGAATAAGGGAATTGCCACCCAGGTATTTACAAAAATGCCGGAAGCTATCTGGGATATAGATGAGTCGACAGAGGTTCTGGTTATAGATTCTGAGACCAGACCAATGCCGGCAGCTAAGGCATATGATACTGTAAAAAATATTACAGGATGGGCAAAAGCAATTAAGATTCCTGTTATTTTCAAAAAAACGGACTCAGCGCTCCGCGGAAATATAGGAAGTGAGCTTCAGGCAGTTTTGGACGGAAGCGGACACGACAAAGTTTATTTCCTGCCGGGGTATCCGAAGATAGACCGCTGTACGGTAAACGGAACTCACTACATACAGGGGCAGCTTCTTGAAAAAAGTGTATTCGGGCAGGATCCGTTTGAACCGGTAAAGCTGTCGTACATACCTGATATTATCGCACAGCAGACAGCTTTGAAATGTGCCTGTGTTAAGCGGAATAAAGCTTTGAATGATATAAAAAGCGATGAACGTATCGTAATCTGCGATGTGGAAAAACACAAAGACATAGAAGAAAGGCTTGATGAATTGCAGGAAAAAGATGAGCTTTGTATTATTGCCGGATGTGCCGCACTTGCGGAAGCGCTTGCCGACAAGCTCAGATTCGATGCAGCGAAGCCGCAAAGCTATAGGAAGAGTGAAAATTTTCTTGTGGAATGTGGCAGCTTGAATATGATTACGCAAAATCAGCTTGACTATGCCGAAGAACACGGATTTTCAAGAATCCATATGACCGTAGAACAAAAATTGCAGAAGGATTATTACAGCACACAGGAGGGCTTGGAGTTTTTGCACAAGATGCAGGAGGAATGTGAAAAAGACAGATGTCTCATCATTGATTCCATAGACCGGGAAGAAGACAAAAAGGGCTTTATGGAAGCAAATAAGCTGACTATGAATGATGTAAGAGCCCTGATTCCAACGGCACATGGACACATAGCCGACTATCTGGCAGCAAATAAGCAGGATACGACAATACTTATGACAGGCGGCGACACTTTGATGGGGTATATGAAGCTGATAGGCTGTACTCAGATTACACCGGTATGTGAGATAGAACAGGGTGTGGTTGTTTCCAATCTGAAAAATCACGGATTTGTGCAGCAGATAATATCCAAATCAGGTGGGTTCGGAACCAAAGATGTACTGGTAAAGATTGCAGATAAAATATTAAATCAAAAATAAAAAAATAAACAAGTTTAAAAGGAGAAGAAAAACATGAAACAGACAGAATTAAAAGGAATTATTACACCAATTTTAACACCAATGAACGCAGACGAGAGCATCAACACTGACGAGCTCAGAACACAGATTGACAGACTTATCGATGGCGGTGTGCACGGAATTTTCCCATTTGGAACAAACGGTGAGGGATATATCTTAAATGAAAAAGAAAAATGCGAAGTCCTTGAAGCTGCAATTGATCAGGTAAAAGGAAGAGTACCTGTATATGCCGGCTCAGGCTGCATTTCAACACAGGATACTATCAGAATGAGCAAGGAGGCAGAAAAGCTCGGAGCTGACGTCCTTTCAATAATCACTCCAAGCTTTGCGGTTGCATCACAGAAGGAGTTATACGATCACTATGTAGAGGTTGCCAAGCATGTAGATACTCCAATCGTTCTTTACAATATTCCTGCCCGTACAGGAAACAAGCTGCTTCCTGAGACAGTAAAGAAGCTTGCAAAGGATGTTGACCTTATCATCGGTGCAAAGGATTCAAGCGGAGATTGGGATAACTTAAAGGCATATATCACAGAGACACGTGAACTTGACAAGAAGTTCTATGTATTATCAGGAAATGATTCACTCATTCTTCCTGCATTAAAAGAAGGAGGAGTCGGAGGAATCGCAGGATGCTCAAATGTTTATCCACATGTGCTTTCATCAATCTACAACCTTTTCAAAGAGGGCAAGCTTGAGGAGGCAGAGGCAGCACAGGATTCTATCGCAAGCTTCAGAGCTGTATTCAAATACGGCAATCCTAACACAGTTGTTAAAAAAGCGGTTGCAATGCTCGGATATCCTGTTGGCGATTGCAGACGTCCATTCAACTATCTGTGTGATGAGGGTGTGGAAGCGCTTGCAAAGGTATTAAAAGAGAATGCTGACAAAGGTATGAACTAACTCTGGGGAGGATGAACTAATATGAAGTTTGTAATGACACAGGCTGTATGCCCTGAAGGAATGCAGCTTTTAGATGGAATAGCTGATGTATATGTAGCTGACAATCAGGATCCGAACAATTATCTTGACGAGATGAAGGATGCAGCTGCTCTTATTGTAAGAATTGCAAAATGTGATGCAAATGCTATAGAAAACAGCCCGAAGCTCAAGGTAATCGGACGTACAGGCGTAGGATACGATTCGGTTGATGTAAAAAAAGCAACAGAGCTTGGTATCCCGGTGGTCATCACACCGGGAGCCAACAACAGAAGTGTTGCTGAGCATGCGGTAGCAATGATTTTTGCGTTGTCAAAGAATCTTATCGAGGCACAGAATGAGATGTGCAAAGGAAACTGGGAAATCCGTGGAGCAAAGAAGGCTTTCGAGCTTGAGGGAAAGACAGTCGGAATCCTTGGCCTTGGAGCAATTGGAAGAGAAACAGCCAAAATCTGCAAAGGCTGTGGAATGAGCATTGCAGCGTACGATCCTTTTATGACAAAAGAGCAGGTAGAAGGCTATGGTGCTAAATATTATGAGGATTATGTGGAGCTGTTAAAGGACAGCGATGTGGTATCAATCCATGTACCGCTCACAGATCAGACCAGGAACATGATCTCAAAGAAGGAGCTTTCTGTTATGAAACCGACGGCGCTTATAATAAACTGCAGCCGTGGAGGAATCATCAACGAAGCAGATCTCGTAGAAGCATTAAATAACGGAGTTATCGCCGGCGCGGGAACAGATGTATTCTGCAGTGAGCCACCGAAAACAGATGATCCGTTATTAAACTGCAGAAATCTTATCGTAAGTCCGCATTCAGCAGCCCAGACAAGAGAGGCAGTAATCAAGATGGCACAGATGTGTGTCAAGGGCTGTCTGGCAGTAGCAGAAGGTAAAAAGTGGCCATATGTAGCCGACAAGTCAGTATATGAGCACGAGAAATGGAAGGGTGCTGACTGGGCAGAGGTTTAAAATAAAAATATATCGGGGGATATAATATGGATTCTAGTATTATTTCAATTATAATTGTATTAATTACAATGGGCTTGTTTGTCTGGAACAGACTGCCGATAAGCGTGGTTGCTATCCTGGGTTCGGTAGCAATGGCAATGTTTATTCCGGAAATGGAGCTATCCGCAGTATACAGCGGATTCAGCGCAACAGGCTGGCCGATGGTAGTCGGAATGTGTGTTGTAAGTGCCGCACTTTTTGAAACCGGAATAGCAAGAAAGATAGGAGAAAAAATCGGAAATTCTTTTCTTGCCAAGACGGAGAGACGGTTTATAGTGACGGTAAGTGCTGTATGTTCATTGATGTCAGCATTTATGAGCAACAACGGAACTGTTGCTATCTGGATGCCTATTATCGCAATCGTAGCAGCAAACTCATGTGGAAAAATCCGTTCAAAAATGGTTATTTTCCCAGCCGGAACAGCAGCCGTTATCGGCGGTGCATGTTCACTGATCGGCTCAACCTCACAGCTTGCAGCAAACTCAGTATTACAGGGATATGCCGGTTATGAGGAAGGCATGGGAATGTTTGACATGACAAAGATCATGTTTCCGGCAGCAGTTGTACAGATTATTTTCTGGGGAACCATCGGCTACAAGCTCCTCGACAAGGTATTAAAACCGAATAGTCCTGACTTCGACAAGGGAAATATGTATTCAGTTGCAGAGATACATAAGCTCGAGAAGGAACAGGAGTCAGATGCTCCGGCATGGAAGGGCTATGTGGCACTCGGAACCATGATTTTATGCATAGTATTATTTGTATTAAGCGGTTTCCAGCCATTCAAGAGCTATTTTAACATCGGTACAATCGGTCTTATAGGTGCTGCAATGGTACTTGGAACAGGCTGTATCTCGATTAAAAAAGCATATTCGGATCTTCCTTGGGATGTTTTTGTATGTATCGGAACAATATCAGGAATCGGAACAGGACTTGATGTATCAGGTGGTGGAGCATTAATCGCAAATGCTGTACTCAACCTCTTCGGAGGAAAGAACGCATCGGTTGTGCTTCTTACAGTAGTTATCGCAGTGCTTACAAGTGTGCTGACAAACATCATGTCAAACAATGCCACAGCAGCAATGCTTACACCAATCTGTATAGCAATTGCATTATCGCTTGGAATCAGTCCTATTCCATGGGTAATCGTAATCGGTGCCTGCTCAAACCTTGCAATAGCAACATCCTTCGGAACAGCTGTAAACATGCAGATACTTCCGGCAGGATACAAGTTTTCAGATTTCGTAAAAATCGGTGGACCGTTGCTTATTATACTTATTGCAGTTGTTTCCATATGCAGTGTGGCATTCCTGTTCTAAGAATTGAGTGTCCTGAAGCAGCAAATATTTGCCGGTACACCGAATAATAAATCAGATACTAACAATACAAACAGAGCTATCATTTATGATAGCTCTGTTTGTGGATATGAGCATCCCGGGAGCAATTCATTCAATAATACAATAACTGAGAGGAAGAGTGAATGATGAAACAATTTTTAAGGAAAACCATGAAAAACATAGCGACCTACGTGGAACTGGTATTGTCTGCATTTCTCGTATTTGTGATAGCGATACTTATTATAAAGCTTGTAGGACAATGTTTTTTTGATATATGGTATGACAAGCTTGAGTTGGAGTATTACATGGAATATGCCATGTCGCTTGCTATAGGCGTGGAGTTTGTAAAGATGCTCTGTACGCATCAGCCGGGCACCATCATAGAGGTTCTGCTTTTTGCAACAGCCAGACAGATGATAGTCGAGCACCTCAATGTATATGAGACTCTTGTTGGAATTGGCGCGATAGCAGCACTGTTTGCAATCAGAAAATTCCTGTTCTGCAGTTTTGATGAGGCAGATCACATGATATGCCGGGGCAGCCAGACAGTAGCACACGCGAATCTCATAACCGGAGCCAAAATTCCGGAGGAAAAGACAAGAATTCTTCGCAATGTCATAAGCGACAAGCTGAGTGAAGAGGGAAAGACGGTTGCAATAGGTGCCTGCGTGTATTATAAGGATTGTGCACTTAGAGTGGATAGTATGCGCGAAGGCGTGGTAACCAGAGTTGAAGTAATAAAGAACCTGTAATGTATATTTAACCTATATTATAATATTTTTTATTTCTATGCCACCATTACCATTTGTATTTTATTTCTCGCGTAAGCTGTTGTTATGGGGGAAGCGGTATCTTTCTTTGCTTGTAATCGATTCAAAAGAATTATATAATAGGCATATATGATTTTAGGAGAAGAAAGTATGGCACAGACTATAAGCATCGGAAAACAGGATTTTCTATACCTTCGTGAAAATAATTATTTTTATATAGATAAGACTGATTTTATCAGGCAATGGTGGGAGAGCGCGGATGACATCACGCTTATTACCAGACCACGCCGCTTTGGAAAAACTCTGAATATGAGTATGCTTAATTATTTTTTCTCAAATCATTATTCGGAAAAAAGTGAGATTTTTGAGAAGCTTTCTATATGGAACAGCGAAAAATACCGCAAGCTTCAGGGAGCATATCCTGTTATATTTATAAGCTTTGCTGATGTAAAGCAGGGAAATTATAAGGATGCGGTACAGAAGGTTAAGAAGATAATTGCGGATGTATACAGGCAGTATCGTTATCTGATGGATTGTCCTGATTTTACAGAAGCTGACAGGCGTAGGCTGTCAGACATGACAGATAGGATTGATGATGTAACAGCCCAGGATTCCCTTAAAGATCTGTCATATTTTTTAAGCGAGTACTACAAGAAGAAGGTTATTATTCTACTTGATGAATATGATACACCTATGCAGGAAGCCTACATTCATGGATATTGGGACGAATTCGTGAATTTTATGAGAGGATTGCTGAACTCTACTTTTAAGACCAATCCATATATGGAACGTGCAATAATGACAGGAATTACGAGAGTCTCAAAAGAGTCTGTTTTTTCAGATTTGAATAACCTGGTAGTTGTTACGACTACGTCTGAGCAATATGCTGATTGCTTTGGTTTTACTGAGAAAGAGGTTTTTGAGTCGATTGAAAAGTATGGCATGAGTGATAAAAAAGCTGTTGTTAAGCAGTGGTATGATGGATTTACCTTTGGTTCGCTCAAAGATATATATAATCCATGGTCTATTACTAATTTTCTGAAAGAAAAAAAGTTAAAGCCTTATTGGGCTGCTACCAGCTCCAATGCTCTTATAAGCAGACTTATACAGGGATCATCTGCAGAGATAAAGAGCCTCATGGAAAGTCTGGTTAATGGAAAGAGTATTGAGGTGAATTTTGATGAACAGATAGTATTCAACCGGCTCAAAAAAGATGAGAGCGCTATATGGAGCCTTCTTCTGGCGAGTGGGTATCTGAAGGTTGATAGCATTGTCCATAAGGGAATTACTCTTGAGCCCTGGTACAGACTTAGTATAACGAATCTTGAGACTATAAGTATGTTTTCTAATCTGTTCAAAGGATGGTTTGCGGATGTATCATCTAACTATAATGAATTTGTGAAGGCTTTATTTAGTGGGGATGTAAAAGCAATGAACGTGTATATGAATGATGTGGCGATGTCTACTTTTAGTAGTTTTGATACAGGCAATCATCCATCAGACCGTAGTCAGCCGGAGCGTTTTTATCATGGCTTTGTGCTTGGACTTTTGGTTGATATACGTGATAATTATGAAGTCCTTTCAAATCGTGAAAGTGGCTTTGGAAGATATGATGTAGTTCTGGTTCCGAGGGAGAAGGGACGTGACGCATTTGTTATGGAGTTTAAGGTGTTTGATGACAGTGAAGAAAGTGGACTCGAAGATACGGTTGCGTCAGCGCTCAGACAAATTGATGAGAAAAACTATGATACTCAATTGCTGGACAGGGGAATACCTGAGAATAATATCAAGCATTATGGATTTGCATTTTGCGGAAAAAAAGTGTTGATCGGATGTTGAGAGAAATTGAAAATATGATTGCCAATACCTGCTTTGCCTATAATGAGTTGATGGATTTAAAGTGTAAATGACCAAGTATTAGTTTAATTTAAAGGAGGATATTGTATGTACAACGAAAATTATTCTATAATATTCAGCAGTATGACAGGCAACACACGTAAGCTGGCTGATAAAATTCATGAAATACTGCCAAAGGAGAGCTGTGATTATTTTGGCACGGCTGATGCGCAGGGGACAGAATCCGAATTGCTATACATTGGATTTTGGACGGACAAGGGAAACGCAGATAGCGATACATTAGATTTTATATCTAAATTGAAAAATAAAAAGATATTTCTGTTCGGAACAGCCGGTTTTGGAGGAAGTGATGCATATTTTCAAAGGATTCTTGGCAATGTTAAAAGCGCCATTGATTCAAGTAACACTATTGTAGGAGAATATATGTGCCAGGGCAAAATGCCACAGTCTGTGAGGGAACGCTATGTGAAAATGAAAGAAAGCCCAGAGCATCCGGATAATATTGATGCGCTGATTGAAAATTTTGACAAGGCTTTGTCGCATCCCGACGCAGATGATATGGAGAGATTAAAAAATATTATTATTTAGCAGGAGGTGTTATATATGTACAATTTCACATTCAACATTCCAACAAAAATTCATTTCGGAAAGGATACCATTTCGAACTTATCAGAGCTCAAGGCATATGGCAGCAAGGTGCTTTTAGTGTACGGAGGCGGCTCTATAAAGAAAAACGGTCTCTACGATACCGCAATGAAGATCCTTAAGGATGCGGGGCTGACCGTGTTTGAGCTTAGCGGAGTGGAGCCAAACCCAAAGATTGAGACAGTCAGAAAGGGTGTTGAAATCTGTAAAAATGAGGGTATCGACATGGTGCTTGCAATAGGAGGCGGCAGTACAATTGATTGCTCAAAGGTTGTTGCAGCAGGTGCAAAGTATGACGGTGATGCATGGGATCTGGTGCTTGATGGCTCAAAGGTCAAGGCGGCACTTCCGATATTTGATGTGCTTACTCTTTCCGCAACCGGAACAGAGATGGATCCTTTTGCTGTTATCTCTGATATGTCTAAAAATGAGAAGTGGGGAACAGGATCGCCGTATATGGTACCAACTATGTCAATATTAAATCCTGAATATACTTTTTCAGTATCAAAAAAACAGACCGCAGCAGGAACCGCAGATATGATGAGTCATACGATGGAGAATTATTTTTCTATGGAGAATGCTGACTGCCAGAAATTTATGGCGGAGGGATTGTTACGTACAATGATTAAAAATGGACCGGCTGCTCTCGCACAGCCTGATAATTACGAGGCCAGAGCCAACCTGATGTGGGCAGGCACACATGCAATCAACGGCGTTGTGGGCGATGGCTGTTCACCGGCATGGTGCGTACATCCTATGGAGCATGAGCTGAGCGCTTTCTATGATATTACTCACGGAGAGGGACTTGCAATACTCACACCGGCGTGGATGGAGCACATACTAAATGACGACACACTTCCGATGTTTGTGGAGTTTGCAAAAAATGTCTGGGGACTTTCCGGTGATGATGACTATGCACTTGCACACGCTGGCATTGATGCACTGAAGAAATTCTTCTTTGAGACAATGGGCATTCCTGCAAATCTAAGAGCAGTAGGAATCACAGACGACAGGAACTTTGAGGTGATGGCAAAGAAGGCCTGCGAGGGTTCAAAGGGATCGTTTGTACCGCTTAGCAAGGACGATATTGTGGAGATATACAGAGCGGCATTCTAATAAATCGTTCCTGCAAATACCGTGATTAATAATTTGACTGAAATTCTCTTTGATGTATGAGAACAAAATATATTTATCTTTAATAAGCCATGTTACCACCACAGCGGTGAGAACATGGCTTATATTTATGTGCTATGATATAAATAATCAATTTATAGGGAATGCAACAGACTCTATAATGAACATAATCACAAATAGAGCAAAAATCACTGCCACATCGAGCAGTATTATGCCGACATAGTGCAGGAAGCGGTTTTTGCTCTTGCAAAGTGGCAGTATATTCTGTACATTGAGATAGTTAAAGCCACAGAAAATCGCAAATATGAACATACCAAGGCAAAAAATCCTTTCAAGCCACAGCTTTGCTCCGTAAGTATTTTCTATTTCCAATGTCAGGCAAAGCCATATTATGAACAGATATGCGACTGAGGATAGCAGCATTTTCCATGGAGTTCTCGTGCGAAATCCGGGTGGGAGAAAACGGGAAGCACTGTCATGTATATCTCGTTTAGCAGTATCGGCATTGGCTGCATTATCATGGTTCTGGTATGCATATTGACTTGAATTACCGGCAGCAGAAGTGCTGTGCTGCGCAGGATAATATGACTGCGATACAGCATTTTTTAACTCTGCCACAGACTGGTATCTTGCGGCTGGTGTCATCTGAGTACATCTTTCTGCAATCAGGTTAAGCCGGTGCAAAATTGGAGCAATGTCGAAAGCCGGAGTGATGCTGCCAAGCATTTCGCGCAGTACTATGCCGAGGGAATATATGTCTGTTTTGGGAGATGAAGAACCAAATCCATACTGCTCGGGAGCTGCATATCCGGGAGTGCCAATCAGCACGGTATCAGACTCGTGTTGTCCGGAAAACTGTTTTGCAGCATTGAAATCTAAAAGCATGGCATAGTTATAACTGGTGATTATGATATTTGAGGGCTTTATATCGCGATGGATTATAGGTGGAGTCATCGAGTGCAGAGCCGCAAGTATATTGCAGAGCATAATCATGTAGCTTCTGATATCGGAAACACTAAGGTCAGAGTTGTCTATTTTTTCCTGCAGGGAGGTTCCGCTTATATATTCTTCGATTACGACAAGCTGATTACCATCTTCATAGTAATTGATAATGCGTGGGATACCGGCCACAGGATTGCGATAAAGGTATTCGTACACGCGGATATTGTATACATCAAGGATTTTCTGGACATAAATATTGCCGGAAAGCGCAGATTGAACCAGATAAACCTTGTGCTCTTCATTTAAGGTTGAGATTATTTTGTAATCGCTCATGGTGCATGTATCCTTTCAGGTATCGCTAATGAGGTAGGAATAGTTACAAGTACAAGTATAGCAGATAGGAGAAATTTATGAAGCAAAAAAATACAAAAGAATTGGATGATATTCTTGGAAAAACCCATATATCTGATTTTGATAAATTTTGTGTTGAGCAGAAAGGCAGCATGGATCCGGAGCAAAATGCGTTTTCAGAGTACATAAAGGATTTGCTTAAGGAAAAGAAAATAACACAGCAGATGGTGTTTTTGAAGGCAGATATTCCGGAAAAATACGGCTACAAGCTTCTGTCAGGCGAAAAACATACCAGGCAGAGGGATATTATCCTGAGGATATGTTATGCTGCAGAGCTTACATTAGAGCAGACCCAGAGAGCATTGAGAAAATACGAGATGCCGCAGCTCTATGCAAAAATCCCTAGAGATGCCCTTCTTATGCTTATTTTTAAGGAACGTCCGGGTGGAATCATAGAGGTGAATGAATTACTCAGCAAAAATGGTATGGAAATGCTCAGGACAAGTGGTGTGCAGGAGTAGGTTTAGAATATAATTTTACCACCGCTGCGGGGAGAACGGTATTCATACTGTGATGGTATAATAGTCCTACAATTTACAGAGGAGGACTTAACCATGAAAAAAAGAACTAATTTACTGGCTCTTGTACTGAGTATCACAGCAATCACTTTTACATTATTGGGATGCAGCTCGGACACAGGGCAAAAAAAGAGCATAGCGGCACCGGGAAGCGCAACAGAGACCGGTGGAGGCGGCGCAGATCAGGCATCAGCAGATGAGAGCATTAATGAGCAGGTGCTTGTAGACCAGGATGGCATCAAAATAACTGCGACTGAATATGTGACGGACAGCATATGGGGAGATGGAATTAAGCTTCTGGTTGAAAATAATTCGGCCAAGGACTATACAATAGGCTGTGATGCACTAATCGTGAACGATTATATGATAACAGATCTGTTCAGCGCGGATGTTGCGGCAAGAAAAAAGTCGAATGAGGTTATGTATTTATCATCAACAGAGCTTAAAGCTGCCGGAATAGATACAGTAGGACAAATTGAGATGTATTTCCACGCATACGATTCAAACTGGGATAATCTTTTCAAGAATGTATATTCAAAGCTTGAGACATCTGAATTTGCAAACATGGATACGACACCAAACGATGAGGGACAGGAGCTTTACAATGCAAATGGTGTAAGGATTGTTGGAAAAACAGTTGATGAAAATTCCTTCTGGGGAACAGCAATTTTACTTTACATCGAAAACACCTCAGGTCAGAATGTCGGAATAAACGTGGACAATATGTCTATCAATGGATATATGATGACACCGCTGTTTTCAACCACAGTCTATGACGGAAAGAAGTCGATAGATGATATAACCATTATGTCAAGTGATCTTGAGGCAAATGGAATCACGTCGGTTGATCAGGTGGAGCTTAAATTCCATATATACAATGCTGAGAGCTACGATACAATAGCGGATTCAGATGCGATAACATTTACGGCACAGTAAATAATTTAAACATCATATGAAAGTATGATTATTAAACAGTAGAGCTACGCAATATTTAAATAGATAGGAGAAATTCATCATGAAGGTTTGGAAATTAGTTTCAGGTATTTTATCAATAATTTTATTTGTTTTTGTATCATTTCAGTCATGCGCTGCAGGAGTATCTAATGCATTGGAGGCCAATGGTGAGGCTTCGGGAAGTGCCGGAATAATTGTGGCAATTCTTATGCTTGCAGGTGGAATTGTTTCAATCGCTACGAGAAAATCGTTAGGCAAGGGTGGGAATATCGCACTCATAGTACTCTTTGGATTGGCAGCAATTATCGGATTTGCGGGTTATGGAAGTTTTTCGGATCTTGCTATATGGGCAGGCTGGTGCCTGATAAATGCAGTTCTTGCGGTAGTTGCGCTTGTTACGGCAAAGAAGAACAATTAAATATTACTATTTGAATTCATATGAGGAAGATTCTAAGTAGAATCTTCCTTTTTTGATATTTAAACTAAGACGAAATATGATACAATTCAATTATTCAGCACTATAAGCTTTATTTCCTAGAGGCTAGGCTTAAAGTTTACATAAGGGAAATTTTAAAGAATTAATGATGAAATGTAACCCCCACCAAACAAAATCCTACATAATATATAGAAGGGAGGTTTGTGGAAAATGTACACACAGGAACAGATACTTGATATGTATTTTAATCGCAACCAGCAGGCTGTCAGTGCGACCTCGCAGATGTACGGAGCGAAGCTTACCAGGTTTGCAGACACTATGATAGCACATGAGGATGCGCTGGAATGTGTAAATGACACATACATAGCAGCATGGAACAAGATACCACCGGAGCGTCCTATGCGTTTCCTTTCATGGCTTTACAGGGTATGCCGCAATATCGTCTGCGACCGGATTGACTGGAATAATGCTTCAAAGAGAAATTCCAACATGAACTGTATGCTTGATGAGCTTGAGGAGTGCCTTGCAGACAGCAATGCAAAATACGAGGGCGAGCTGTCGGACATTGGAAGATGTTTATCGGATTTTCTGAACGGACTGGAGACGGAAAAGAGAGTGATTTTCGTGAGACGCTACTGGTATGGCATGACGATTGATGAGCTGGCAGATATGAGCGGCAGGAGCAAAAGCAGCGTAAAGACCACACTGTTCAGGATAAGGGCAGAGCTTAAAAAATATCTGGATGAGGAGGGCGTATATCTATGACGAAAAAGGATTTATTTGATGGTTTAAATTACATAGATGACCAAATAATTGAAGAAGCGCAGCCGACCGGAGAATCGGCCGGGTACAGTGATGAAATTTATGTAAAAAATCATGAAACCCATCACGGCGGAAAAGAAGACAAAAACAGGAAAAAGCACAAAAAATTTGCACGGGCAGCAAAAGCGCTTGCCACAGTGGCGGCAGTCCTTGTTGTTGCAGTCTTAGGCACGGAGGTTGTGCGGCTTAATAACCGTATAGATGAGCTGGAGACAAAAACTGCAAATGTGATTTCGCAGAATAATGCGCAGAATAATGTCTATGCAGGGATAAAGAGCGGTGCAAAGCTTGGGGATTATGAAGCGGCCTCTGATTACGGGAAATTGTATGATGTGGCAAAAAAAGCTGAGGCTTCCATAAGGAATACTGCATCTGGAGACTTGCTGGAGAGTGCGGATGCAACAGGAATTACGTCTGATGCATCGTCTACAAATAAACAGGAGTCGGCAGTCGGTACAGAGTATTCAACAACCAACGTGATGACAGAGGGCGTTGATGAGAGTGATGTGGTAAAGACGGACGGAAAATACATTTACATGGTCGAGGATGGTCAGATATCCATCACGGATATTTCAAATGGAAGGCCGGGGGAAGAGACGCTGTTTCGTCCTGATTTTGAGGCACCGTCAGATACTGTAGAGGAGCTTTATGTCAGTGACGGAAAAATGCTTATCATATCAAACCATGCGGGCGATAAGGATGAGACTATATGCTATAGCTATGATATAGCTGACCCGACGAAACCGGTGCTTATAGGTAAAGCGCGTCAGGATGGATTTTACAATACATCGCGCAAAATCGGCAATACGGTATATGTTTTTTCAGACACATATATAAAGACTTCCGATATGAATAAAAATGTGGCGCTGCAGGAGGATAATCTGGAGAAATGGGTGCCTCAGGTAAATGGCAAAGTGATAAGCTATGACTGCTTCTATATAGGAGAGGATACATATTCAGGCACAGTTGTTTCGAGCTTTGATGTGAATAAACCGGATAAAACGATAGATGCCAAATGCATTATGAATAATAGCGGTGAGGTGTACGTTTCAAGCAATGTCATGTATCTGTATCATTCCGATTGGAGTGCAAGCCGTGAGCTTACCAAAATCAGCAAAATTTCGTTTGAGGACGGAGTGATGGAGACAGGGGAGACGACTTCAGTGAATGGTTATCTTAACGATAAATTTGCAATAAATGAGCAGGGAGGGTATCTGTATGTGCTTCCAACCTCAAATACAGGCAGTCAGCCTGTCAATTCGCTTCATGTGCTGGATAAGGATATGAAGGAGGTCGGTGTGATAAATGAGATTGCGCGTGGGGAGAGCATCTATGCAGCCCGTTTCGTCGGAAAATATGTATATTTCATCACATACAGGCAGACAGATCCTCTTTTTGTGGCAGATATATCCGACCCGACAGCACCAAAGCTTTTGGGAGAGCTTGAAGTGAGTGGCTTCTCTGAGTATCTGCATATGTGGGATGATACGCACGTACTTGGAATAGGCTATGGTGATTCGCAGCAGAGTAAGATAAAGCTTACTATGTTTGATGTGAGTGATCCGACAAAGCCGGTTGAGGTGAACCAGAAGCTTATCGACAGTTCTGAGAGCTGGAGTAATGAGTTTGTATACAACTACAAGGCTATTCTTGCTGACCCGGAGAAAAATCTGATAGGATTTACTGCGAATGACTACTATCTGTTTTCGTATGACAGTGAAAACGGCTTTAGTCTTTTGGAGCAGCAGGCGCTGACCTATAAAAACACAGAAGGCTACAGAGGCATTTACAAGGATAATGATTTCTATGTGGCAGGAAACGGAGAGATAAAGCATTTTAAGCTGGCAGAATAGCGTAAATAATAGTGTTATGCAATAAGATATAAAGACAGGCGGCGAATACCCAAAGAGGGTGTTTGCTGCCTGTTTTTTGTATAATTTCATATACAAACGAAATGTAACAGCATATTTAAGTATGCAATTCAAGGCAGACGGTGATATAATATCTCTGATTTTGATAACACGGAGGAACTATTATAATGAATACAGCCTCAAAGACAAGACATGTCTTTATTTTGTTTTTGGCAGATATAGTCTGGGGAATCGCCTTTGTAGCTCAGTCAAAGGGAGGGGACGCAGTTGGAGCTTTTTCATTCAACGGCATCCGCTTCCTTATTGGTGCGCTCTGCCTTCTGCCGGTCATAAAAATACTGGATATGAAGGGGCTGACGGTAAACAGACCTGAAAGCAAAAAGCAAAAGAAAGAGCTTTGGATAGCCGGAAGCTGCTGTGGAATAGCACTTTTCTTTGCGAGCAACCTGCAGCAGCTTGGAATCAGCATGGGAGCAGAATCCGGCAAGGCCGGGTTTCTTACAGCTACATATATACTTATGGTGCCGATACTGGGGATTTTCCTCAAAAGAAAATGTGGAGCCAAAATATGGATAGGTGTATTTATTGCACTGATAGGCATGTATTTTCTGTGCATGAATGGGACATTTTCACTTAGTGGCTCGGATTTGCTCCTGTTGGCAGGGGCATTGTGCTTTGCGATACAGATACTTGTGATAGACCATTTCGTATCACAGGTAGATGCGGTCAGGCTCTCATGCATTGAGTTTTTTGTCACCGGGCTTGGCACATGTATAGTGATGATTTTTACTGATATGGGACCATCTGCCGGCGGTATAGCGCAGTGGGCGCAGTCGCTTTGCACGTGGGATGCATGGATTCCGATTCTCTATGCAGGTATTTTTTCAAGTGGAGTGGGCTATACGCTGCAGATTGTCGGACAAAAGGGCTTAAACCCGGCGGTGGCATCGGTGGCGATGAGTCTTGAGTCGGTGGTTTCTGTGATTGCAGGATGGATTCTGCTTGGCCAGATGCTGGGTGGCAGAGAAATTTTTGGATGTGTGCTCATGTTTATTGCGATAATTATTGCACAGCTTCCGGATAGGGAGTATACTAAATAGGTTACAGTATAAAATGAAATGTGATTATTCAAGTGTGGTTTTGCGAATGTGCGTGGGATGAATAGTTACAACGAGACAGGGATTGGATATGAGAAATAATAGCAGAAATAATTACAGATGCCGCAGACGAAATAAAGGAGCTTCACAGATTAAGCTTGTAGGAATAGTGGCTGTGATAGTCGTTATAGCGATTGTGATAATTATATCGTGCTTTAATAAAGCAAAAAAAGATAGTAATAAGGCAAAAGACACAGGGGCAGTCACAGAAAGTGTGACCGCTGTGACAGAGCAGGTGAGTGAGACGGAGGAAGCAAAGGAGTCTGACGCTACAGCAGCAATCGGAGATGAGCTGGAGAGCTCCTATGCCGTAGTGATTGATGAGCAGGACGGCACAGTTGTTGCAGGAAAGAATGCACATGAGAAAATGTACCCGGCTTCCATGACAAAGGTTATGACAGTGCTTGTAGCAGCAGAGCAGGCTGAGAAAAATGCGATAGCTGCAGCAAAGAATGAAAACACTGAAATAGACAGACAGGCTGTGATAGAAAACAAGCTCAACGAGGTTGTTACAATTACAAGAGAAGCCACAGATTATTCATATGTGCATGATTGCAGTACAACAGGCTTTTTAGACGGTGAGCAGGTGCCTCTTCGCGATGTGTTTAACGGAACCATCCTGCCATCAGGTGGAGAATCGGCATATCAGCTTGCGGTTTATACAGCAGGCTCCATGGAAGCATTTGTCGATATGATGAACCAGAAGGCAGCAGAGCTTGGTATAGGCCAGACCACACATTTTGCAAACCCTGTCGGCATATATGATGAGAACAATTACAGCACAGCTTATGACATGGCAGTCATCATGCAGGCAGCGATGCAGGACGATATTTGTAAAACCGTACTTTCAAATCATACATACAGCACGGCTGCAACACCGCAGCATCCGGAGAACCTGAACATATCGAATCTGTTCCTGCGCCGTATAGAGGACAGGATGACAAGTGGCGAGGTAATTGGTGCAAAGACAGGCTTTGTAAATCAGTCCGGCAACTGTGCGGTCAGCTATGAGAAGGCAGCAAGCGGAAAGACATATATATGTGTGACAGCAGGCGCTTCAAGCGGATGGCACTGTATAGATAATCATGTGTATTTATATAATACATACGGCAAGTAATCAGCACAGCTGATTTTAAGGAGCGCAGACATGGCGGGAAATCAAGGCAATTACAGGGAAAAACCCACGCGTAATGAGAAAAATTGCAAAAAAGCCAACGGACAGCCGAGACTAAAGGAGAAAAGCAGCCGGGCAAAAAGCGATAACGTATGTCCGTATGCGAAGAAATGTGGCGGCTGCGACTATCAGGGCATAGAATATAAGGAACAGTTAAAAACCAAGCAGGCATACATGAAAAAGCTGCTAAAGCCTTTTGGCTTTGTGGAGCCGATTGTCGGCATGAAAAATCCGCTCTATTATCGTCACAAGGTTCATGCAGCCTTTGACTGTACGAGGCGCGGTCAGATTGTGGCGGGAGCCTACAGGAAAAACACACATGATGTGGTGGATATCGAAAGCTGCATGATAGAGGAGCAGGAGTCAGATGAGATAATAAGGGACATAAAGGATATGCTCCGCTCATTCAGGATAAAGACCTATGATGAGGATACCGGCTATGGGCTTCTCAGACATGTGCTTGTGAGAAAGGGCTATGCAACAGGGCAGATAATGGTGGTTCTTGTACTGGCATCACCGATACTTCCGTCGAAGAATAATTTCGTAAAAGCACTCAGGAAAAAGCATCCCAATATCACGACAGTGGTGCTCAACGTGAATGATAAAAAGACAAGCATGGTGCTCGGAGACAGAAACATCACGCTTTATGGCAAGGGCTTCATAGAGGATAAGCTGTGTGGCTGCACCTTCCGCATCTCACCAAACTCGTTTTATCAGGTAAATCCGGTACAGACGGAGCTTTTATATGAAAAAGCCATTCATGAAGCACACCTTACCGGCAAAGAGCGCGTAATCGATGCATATTGTGGTACCGGAACCATAGGCATCATAGCAGCGAAAAATGCAGGTGAAGTCATCGGAGTCGAGCTAAACCGTGATGCAATCCGCGATGCAGTCATCAATGCAAAGCGAAACGACATCAGAAATATCCGCTTCTACAATGATGATGCCGGAAAATTCATGGTCGAGATGGCACAAAAGGGTGAGAAAGCGGATGTTGTCATAATGGATCCTCCACGTACCGGAAGTGACGAGGCATTTCTATCTTCTGTTGTTAAGCTTTCGCCTGACCGCGTGGTCTATGTATCCTGCGGACCGGACACGCTGGCACGTGACCTTAAGTATCTCACAAAGCATGGATATCGTATGAAACGTGCCACACCGTATGATTGTTTTCCGTTTACAAGCCACATTGAAACGGTTTGTTTGCTGTCGCGAGTGTAAGCGTAAAATCAACGGTATTAATGAAGAAAAACATATTCCATCTTACGTGCAAATGGTGTAGAATAATACCAATACACGGAGGATAAACATGAGGACGCTATATACATTTGACAAACACAACTATTCCGATGATATGGAGGTATTTGAGCGCTTCGCAGTGCGCGCGGTTATTATCCGGGATGGAAAGCTTGCCATGCAGCAGGCCGGTGAGGGCTACTACAAGATACTGGGCGGAGGCATCGATGCAGGCGAGACCAACGAGGTGGCGTTGGCACGAGAGGTGCGCGAGGAGGCAGGGCTTCTTGTCGTGCCTGAAAGCATCAGGGAGTGCGGCAAGGTCATAGAAAAGAGACGTGATATATTTGAGGCTGACAAGATATATTACTGTCACACCTATGTGTATTTCTGCGATGTGAGGGACGAGCAGGTGGCGACACAGATGACAGACAGCGAGATAAGGCTTGAGTATCATCTGTCATGGGCTACGCCGGATGAGATAATAAAGGCCAACAGCGCCTTTCTTGATAAAGAATGGATAGCAAGAGACACTAAGATTGTTGAGTTGATAAAAGAAATGTGTTAAAATAATGCCTGGATGTAAATCCGGGCATTTAATATAAGGAGAAGCAGTATAATGGATAACAATAAAATCAAAAATAAATTAAAGGATGATCCGGCCTTCACTCTCGAGGTGCAAAACCCAGAGGTTGAGGAGCTGATGACACAGTATTCGAGCGACAAAAAGGCAGAGACACTCAATAAGCTCATTGAAAAATGTACCAAGAGCAGATTTCTGGTACCTGCAAATGTCGGAGAGAACAACAAGCCGATTCCGCTATTTATTAAAAACGGTGAGGGAGAGGCTTTCATGCCGATTTATACCTCAAGGGCGCAACTTTCTAAGGATCATCCGTCACCATGCATTGTAAATATGCCGTTTCTTGCGGTCGTCAATATGGTGGCAAATAAAGAGTCAAAGCTTGATGGCATCGCATTCAACCCGTTCACTCACAATCTGATTTTCAAAAAGCCTCTTGTAGAAAAGATTGAGGCAGTGGAAAAGGCCAGAAGAGAGGGACATCCTACATCACCGACAAAGGGCAAGACTGTACAGATGACAGCAGAGCAGTATGTCATCTTTGAGCGTATGCAGTATGAGCATATTTTCCTGCCGGCAAAGATGTTTGAGGGTGGCAAAGAGTTTATGGACCGACTTGCCGATGAGAAGGAAAAGCTAATAGATGAGCTGTACGAGGAGGCATATCAGCAGAAGCGTATGTATCCATATATGGAGGAGGATTTCTCTGTTATGTCTATGCAGATTTCTGATACGCTCAATGTTACCAGAGTTGATTTCCCGACAAGAGATATGGCTCCAAACTGCGCAATCCGTGCTTATCTCGTGTGGGATGATGCTGCGTTACAGGGCAGATATTTTGTAATTGATGCGAAGGGGGATAAAACTACTGAGCTGGCTGAGATTACAGAGGATTACAAGCGTCTTGGATATGGAGCTGCACCGGTTGAGGGTGCTGAGCTTCAGACTGTTCTTGACCTGGTTAAGAAAAGTGCAGAGGAACAGAATTAGAAAAGTAATGTAGGGCAGGATATATAAAGGAGGTCGTGTATGAAGGAGTTTTTAGGCAGAATAAAGGCTGATTTTCTAATGTCATCAGTGCTTTGCATAGCGCTGGGACTGGTGTTTATCATATGGAGGGCTTCGGTGCTCACGATTGTGGCCAATGTGCTTGCGGTAGTGCTTATCATCATCGGAGTGGTCTATATGTGCAGCTATTTTTTGAATATAGTTACGAATGGTTTTTCAGCGATGCTGGGGCTTGTGGTTTTGGCAGTGGGTATATGGTTTCTGGTACAGCCAAAGGTTGTGGTGAGCCTGATACCTATAGTCATCGGTCTGGTGCTCATTTTTCACAGCATCAGGAGCATTATTGAGGCAGTGGATGCTAGAAAATACGGTTACGGAGGCTGGAGTGTCGGCCTGATTTTTTCAATAATCAGTCTGATTTTTGGAATAATCTGCGTGACAAATGCATTTGATGTAATGAAGACAGCCACTGTTGTTGTCGGAATCATATTGATTTTCAATGGAGTATCAAATATCTGGATTACAAGCCGTGCTACAAAGGCGGAGAGCGCCTACAATAAGCAAAAGGAGTTTGAGGCAACGTTTGTTGAGGATAGAAAAGAGGACAATTAAGCAGTAACAGAAAGGCGACAGAATGCGTCGGATGGAGTTTAAGATGGAGAGACCCGGACTTACCAAGGTCGGTGACCATCTGAAGGTAACAGAGAGCAAGCTTCCGACTTCATATTATTATACGATAGAGCATGCGATTGCCATGTCGGGAAACTACGTGGTCAGCGAGAGGCTCAAAAGCCGCGAGGGCGATGTCGTGGATGTGAGGGAGACTGAGAAGGGCTACTTTGTCACGATGGAGTTTGATGAGTAATGACACAGCAAGGTAAGAATGCAATAGATCTGGTGCTCGCTGAGAGCCTTATAGAGCTTTCAGCGAAAAAGCCAATCGATAAGATTACAATTAAAGAGATAACGGACAAGGCCGGAGTTATCCGCCCCACGTTTTACAATCATTTTCAGGACAAGTACGAGCTGATAGAGTGGATTATCAAAACCGAGCTGCTTGAGCCCATCAAGCCGCTGCTCAATGCCGGAATGATTTTTGAAGCGATTGTGCTGATGCTCAATAATATCACGGCAAACAGTGTTTTTTACAAGAAAGCACTAAAGCTGGAGGGTGCAGTGACGTTTAATCAGATTGCTATGAAGTGCGTCTATGAGATGTTTATGAATATCATAAGCGAAAAGAGCACAGGAAAGAAATCCAAATACCGCTGGCTCACACCGGAGGTGATTTCTACATATTATGCGCAGTCGTTGTGCTTTATCACGGAGGGCTGGATAGCCCAGGGCATGGATGATATTGAGCCGAAGGAGATGGCTGAGGCGTACATGTATCTGATTACGCGCTCAATGGATGATATACTAAGTGAGCTGTAAATATGAAAATGCTGTGAAAAAGTGTCAGAAATCAAATACAATATCATATATGTGTCATATCGGATATACAAATTGATGCATTTGTATATCTCACATGACAAATCGAAGAGATTGAATATTTATTTATTCGGTCTTTTTTTTTATACTTCAATACGAATAAAAGAAAGAGTGGTGAATCTAATGATTAAATTTGGAAAAGGAGTCGTAAAACATCGTGTGCTGATACTGATAGTTGCATTTGCACTGCTTATACCGTCAGGCATCAGCTTTATCAACACGAGAATCAACTTTGATATCCTTTCTTATCTGCCAAGTCAGATAGAGACTATGAAGGGTCAGGATATCATGGTAGATGAGTTTGGAACCGGAGCGTTGTCATTTGTGATCTTAGAGGATATGAAGGATCAGGACATAGAGACTCTGGCTGATGACATTGAGGACCTTGAGGGTGTTAAGGATGTCATCTGGTACGGAACAATCGCTGATTCCACATTGCCAAGAGAGGCAATTCCGGATGAGGTGTACAACGCATTCAACAACAAGGATGCAAACAGCCAGCTCATGCTCGTCACCTACAGTGACACAATGGGTTCGGATGAGACAATGGAAGCTGTCAACAAGATGGATAAGATGGTGAAAAACCACTGCTTCGTAGCAGGAATGGCAGCGGTCAACGCAGATACAAAGACACTTGTTATGCAGCAGGCTCCTATATATGTCATCATAGCAGCATTGCTTTCAATGCTTGTCATGGGAATTACAATGGATTCAATAATTGTTCCGATGTTATTCCTCCTAAGCATAGGAATGGCTATTATCTATAACCTGGGAACAAACTTTATACAGGGACAGATTTCATATCTGACACTGGCACTGACAGCAGTATTGCAGCTCGCCGTAACAATGGATTATTCGATTTTCCTGTGGCACAGCTATCAGGAGCAGATAGACAGATATGACGGAGACAAGGAGAGAGCCATGGCACATGCCATTTCACACACTATTGTCTCAGTAACAGGAAGCTCAATCACAACAATTGCAGGCTTTGTAGCCCTCTGCTTCATGAGCTTTACACTTGGACTAGACCTGGGAATCGTAATGGCAAAGGGTGTTGTATTTGGAGTTATCGGATGTGTAACTATCCTTCCTGCACTGATTCTTGCATGTGATAAGGCAATCGAGAAGACAAAGCACAAGATCCTCATGCCGGATGTTTCAAGGATTGCGAGCTGGGTAACAAATCATTATAAGATACTTGCAGTGATTTTCATCGTAGTGCTCATCCCGGCAATATACGGATACACTCATGATCAGGTCTACTATGACCTTGCAGGAACCATGCCGGACAGTGCATACAGTAAGCAGGCCAACGACAGACTTGACAAGGAGTATGCTATGGGTGCCACACATATCATCATTGCACCGAGCGATATGTCAAAGGCAGACAGCATAAGCATGATAGATGATATCAAGAAGGTCGATGGAGTAAAGCTTGCAGTATCGCTTGACTCAATACTCGGACCTACCATACCGGATGATATGGTGCCGGATGAGGCAAAGGAGATATTCAAAAACGGTGATTACCAGATGATGCTTGTTTCATCAAAATATGCGACAGCATCTGATGAGGTAAACAACCAGATAACAGAGATTAAAAAGATAGTAAAGAATTACAGCGAGGACGCAATGCTTATCGGTGAGGCACCTTGTACAAAGGATCTTATCACTATCACAGATACAGACTTTAAGCGTGTAAGTGCAGTATCAATCGTATTGATATTCCTTATCATCCTCGTAGTATTCAAATCGGTATCGCTTCCAATCATACTTGTAGCGGTCATCGAGTTTGCAATCTTTGTAAATATGGGAATTCCGGGATTTACAGGAACGAAGCTTCCGTTTATCGCGAGCATCGTAATCGGAACCATACAGCTTGGTGCAACGGTTGACTATGCGATACTTATGACCACAAAGTACAGAAAGAACAGATACACCGGAATGGACAAAAAGCCGGCAATCACAAAGGCACTTGCAGATTCGACAAACTCAGTTATCGTCAGTGCGCTCTGCTTCTTCGCCGCAACCTTTGGTGTAGGACTTTATTCAAACATTGATATGATCAGTTCTATCTGTATACTGCTTGCACGAGGCGCAATCATCAGTATGTTTGTAGTAGTATTTATACTTCCGTCAATGTTTATGATTTTTGACAAAGTAATATGTGCCACAAGCGCAGGCTTTAAAAACAAGAACCTGACAGCTTAGTAATCTGATTAATCATAAATGAGGGATAAAATACTTTTTCACCCTCATAACATAAAAATATGACCTCAAAAACAAAATCAGGAGGAATGAGACATGAAATTACCAGAATTGAAAGAAAAGTTAAAAAGTAAATATATTGTCCGTGTTGTAGCCGGAGTCCTCACAATAGCACTTGTAGGTACAGGAATCGGAGCAACAGCGGTTTTTGCCGAGAAGGACAGCACCGCAGTCACAGCCGAGGCAGACAGCACAACAGGAAGCAGCAAGGATGCTGATGACATAGCAGATAAGCTCATGGACAGCGTATCATTAAAGGATAACGACGCAGACAAGGACGAGAGCGTATACCTCATTTCAGATGCAAACGGCAACGTAAACAAAACAATCGTAGTAGATCACCTTAAAAATAAAGACAAAAAGGATACCTTAGAGGATGCTTCAAACCTTTCAGATATCGAGAACGTAAAGGGCAAGGAAAAATTCACACAAAGCGGTGATAAGCTCACATGGCAGGCCGGCGGCAAGGACATTTACTATCAGGGCACAGCCACAGCAGAGCCACCTGTAACACAGAAGGTTACATACTACCTCGATGGAAAAGAAATCTCACCTGAGGATCTTGCAGGAAAATCGGGAAAGGTCAAAATCCGTTTTGACTACACAAATACCACATCATATACAGAGACAGTAAACGGCGAGAAGCAGACAGTTTCCGTACCATTTGCAGCAGTAACAGGACTTGTACTCGGTGATGGCTTCGAGAATATCGAAGTGACAAACGGCAAGGCTGAGGTAAGCGACTCATCAAGCGTAGTGCTCGGCTATGCACTTCCGGGCTTAAAGGATAGCCTCGGAATCAAGGACGGAGATCTCGATGGCGATGTAAATATCCCTGAATACGTGGAAATGACAGCAGATGTGGAGAATTTCTCAATGCCTGCAGCCATGACCTTCGTGGTAAACGCATCTGATTATGTGAGCACAGACGGAATTGACACATCAGACCTCGATGACATGATAAATGACTTAAAGGATGCCTCAACACAGCTTCAGGATGGTTCAAAGACACTGGCAGAGGGTACTGACACACTTTCAGACGGACTTTCAACATTGCAGAGTAAGCTCGGCACATTCGCATCAGGAGTTGGCACACTGCAGAGTGGACTTAAGACATATACTGATGGTGTTAGTACATTAAGTGGTGGACTGAATACACTTGGAAACAGCACGGGAGCCCTTGTGTCAGGAGCAGATAAGCTCAATAGTGGAGCAGGACAGCTTGCAAGCGGAAGTGCAACACTTAAGGATGGTTTGAAGTCATATACGGATGGAGCAAGCACACTTGCAGCAGGTGTAGGCAATTTAGATGCAGGTATGGATACACTTAAGAGTGGCACAGACACGTTGTCACAGAGTGCTCCATCTCTTGTGTCTGGTGTAAATTCTTTGTCAGATGGAATTAATACTTTAAATAAAGCTTTAAAGACCCCGATGTCAGATGAAGAAGTTGCAAAGTATAAGAAAGCTGCAAAAGCAGGAGTAGATGCAAAACTGGCAGATGATACTAATGCTACAAGTTATAATAATACAAAGAAATATGCTGCTGAGAAGTATTATAACGAAATGACAAGCGATAGCAGTGTTGAAAAAACTGTTGAGAGCCTTAAGGCTAATAAAACTTTATATAATATGATATATTCAACTGTTGAAGCACAGGTTAAACAACAGATTGAGAATGCTATTCAAGAATATGTATCCAATGGGGGATCAAGAGAAGAAGCAATAAAAGCAATATGTGGCCAAGATTACGATAAATATGTTGAAGAATTATCTACAAACAATACTGACAGTCAGTTAAAAGCTATGGCTAAACAGGTATTAGAGGGAGTGGCCGGCAGCTCAAAGGATGCAGTTGGAACATCTGTGGCAGACGCAGCAAAAACGGGAGCTGAAACTGGAGCACAGGAGGCTGTAATTACCGGAATTAATTCTACAAAGGAAAATATTTCAAATCAGATTAATGCAAAACAGAAGAGTGGAGAGAGTCTGGTGAGTGGTGCAACAAAGCTAAATGAAGGCGCCAAGGTCTTGGCAGAAAAATTACCAGAGCTTACCAAAGGTGTTGCAAACTTAAAAGATGGCTCGTCTCAGCTTAGCGCCGGAGCAGCAAAGCTTACATCAAACAATGATACACTTAACGCCGGAGCAACAGCGCTCAATGCCGGAGCAAGCCAGCTTTCAGCCGGAACACAGTCACTCATGAACTCAGTGCCAACTCTCACAAGCGGTATCAAGCAGCTTGTGGACGGTTCAAACACACTTGTAGCAAACAACGCACAGCTCAACAGCGGAGCCTCACAGCTTGCAGATGGAACAAATCAGATAGTCTCAGGTGTTGACCAGCTCACAACAGGCTCTAAGACACTTTCAGAGGGTGCACACACACTTGCAGACGGTATGGTACAGTTCAATGAGGAGGGAATCAACAAGATTCTTGACGCATACAACGGCGACTTAAAGCCATTCACCGACAAGCTTCAGGCAGTAATTGACGCAGGTGAGGAATATCAGACATATTCAGCAATCGCTGATGGACAGACGGGCAGTGTTAAGTTCATATATAAATTAGCTTCAATAGATGCTAAGGCAGATAGCGACAAATAATTATAATTAACAGTTACGGATGTTTAAACATCAGGGGAGGCAAAAATGGGCTGGATAGAATATCTGTTAATCGTGGCGGGAAGCTCGCTTGAGATTTTCGTTGCGATGGAATGTCAGGGTTCCCTAGTTCAAAAAATAAATAAAAAACAGCTTACAGCCATTTGCGTCATAATTGCGATTTGTCAGTTGTTAGCAATGTATATCGGATATTTCCTATCAAGCTTCCTTAATGGGAAATACTCGGTGAAGGATGAAGCACTTTTAGGAGAGATAATTTCTATCGGAATACTGATAGGACTGGGGATTAGGCTTATAGGAAAGGCTATAAGAAACGAAAGGATTGAGGAGCATTGTCAGGCGCAGCTTGACATGAAAAGGGTGCTAAGGATAGCAGGAATCACCGCATTTTATACGGTTCTTGCAGGAATAGCATTCGGCTTCCTTGGTACCGGACTTCTCACCATTATGATAATGGTGGCGCTGCTCACTGTCATCTGTATAGTGGCAGGCATTTACACAGGATATCACTTCGGTTTTGAGCAGAAGACAAAGGTATATATCGTGGGGGCGATACTCTTTTGGGCGGCTGGAATTGATGTGATAGTAAGGCTTGTAAGTGCAAAATAATGCATAGGGCTCTGTTCGTAAGGACAGGGCTTTTTTGCTGTCCATTGAAGTATGAAATCCTTTGCTTGAAATAAGGTGTAAACTTCTCATGAAAATAGTTTCTCGAAGTTGGTGTATTATCATCATGTCAGCAAGAACTGACATGAAAAAAGTAAACCACAGGTTTATTGAAAAAACAGGATGAAGAAAATAAAATTAACAGTAGACGGAATTGCAAGGTATAATGGAAGGAGAGACAGCTATGGCATAGAAAATGCTGGTAACACAGGCATTTTTTAAAGTAATGGAGAATCATTATGGGAAGAGAAGAAAATGTATTAATATTTCAGGATACAGAGAGATTAAGCAAAACGAATGGAAAGCTTAATGCTGACTTAAAGGCATCTGCAAGTGAACAGAAACTAATATTGGAAACAGATGCTTTGGAGAAACCGAATCTAAATATATATGATGAGCCTGCAAAGGTGATTGTTTCAAAGAAGAGAACGTTTGAGGCTGCAAAGGCATATAGATATAATAATGTAGCAGTACACAATTTTGCATCTGCTTCAAATCCGGGCGGAGGTGTTGTAAGAGGTTCAACAGCCCAGGAGGAGTGTCTGTGTAGGTGTTCATATCTTTATTTCTGTCTGAATTCACCTGATATGTGGGATGGATTTTATACACCTCATAAGCAGGCAAGAAATCCATTACATAACGACGATATCATTTATACACCGGAGGTAACGGTATTTAAAAGCGATACAAATAACCCGGCTTTATTGCCCGAGAATGAGTGGTATAAGGTAAATGTAATTACTTGCGCAGCACCGAATTTAAGAGCCATGCCAAGCAATAAACATAATACAGGCGATGGCAAAAAGGCAGCAAAAATCAGCGATAAGGAAATGCTTGAAATACATGAGAAGAGATTAAGGCGCATACTGGATGTTGCCGTTTCTGAAGGAAACGATACAGTAATACTTGGAGCATTTGGATGTGGAGCTTTTATGAATAAAGCAAATATCGTTGCATATGCTGCAAAAAATGTGATTAAAGATTATATGAATGCATTTAAAAATATCGAGTTTGCGATATACTGCAGCCCACGGGACGATACAAACTATAAGACATTCAGATTGATAGAGGGAGACAGATAATGGAGGTGTTTCAGGATTATCGGAATACCAAAATTTAAACGCAACGATATGGTAGTTTTTAAATCGGTGACAACGAAAAATCTTTACAAATAAAATAAATTGATGTATTATAACACCACACAAAACGTAGCAATCGATAATAATAGCCTTACATCCATTGAAAAAACAGCGGTGTCTGATGCGTATGCAGAGGATGTTGTAATTAGTAAGTGACGTACTGAACGAATTTACACAAGGAGGCATTCATATGAATTATCCAGTATTAGATCTTAAAGCTACCGGAGAACGAATCAACCAGCTCCGCAAGGACAATAACCTCAGGGTGATTGATGTTGCGGAGTATATGGGCTTCGAATCAACGCAGGCCGTTTACAAGTGGCAGCGTGGTGTTTGAGTTATAATAGGACCAAGTTAGATGAAACCCAGTAAAATCAAGGGGT
>ERZ840057.512-NODE-512-length-40281-cov-5.052478_pt1 | contig 40281 bp, 29 predicted proteins | sample MGYA00519907_ERZ840057 | MGnify/ENA primary metagenome ERZ840057 (study PRJEB31850, sample SAMEA3708862) | human gut metagenome | biome: human gut; feature: human-associated habitat; material: faeces | place: China | collected 2014 ...
GATCATCCTGACCATTTTGCTCAGACCAGACTGGGATAACCACACCTGAAATACCACTTGGCTTAGTTTCATCGACATCAACCACGGTCTCAGTCAAATACTGACGGTTGCCATCCTTATCGACGAGATAAACATCTGCACGGTATTTACCAGTTGAATGTTTATGGTCTGAAGCCTTAATTGTCGCACGATAGCTACCGTCTGCTTGTTTACTTGCCTTATGCCAAACCAAATCATCTTGACCATTAACAAGACTCCATGATGGGATCAAGATTTCCTTCAAGCCATTTGGTGCAACAATATTGCGAACCACAGCATCAAAAGTACCTGTAGTTGCATCATTATTTTCAATCGTTAGGCTTGCGCTTGGACGAGATTGGCTAACTTCCACCACTTTTTCAGTCAAATAGAAACGCTTGTTGAAATTATCTACGATATAGGCATCTGCACGGTATTTACCAGTTGAATTTTTGTGGTCACTTGCCTTAATGGTAGCTCGGTAAGAACCATCTGCTTGCTTCGTCGCCTTATGCCAAATCAAATCATCTTGACCACCAACGAGACTCCATGATGGGACTAAGATTTCTTTCACACCTGTAGGAGCAATGATATTTTTTACCACAGCGTCAAAAGTGCCTGTAGCTGCATTATTATTTTCAATCGTTAGGCTTGCACTTGGACGAGAGTAAGTTACCGATACTACTTTCTCAGAAATATAATGTCTCTTATTTGTTCGATCAACAACATAGGCATCTGCACGGTAATTGCCAGCCTCCCCCTTGTGATCTACCACCTTAATGGTTACACGATAAGAGCCATCCATTTGCTTGGCTGCCTTATGCCAAATCAAGTCATCTTGACCATTGGCTAGACTCCAAGATGGAACAAGAACCTCTTTAACACCCAAGGGTGCCACAATATCTCGAACCACAGCATCAAAGGTACCAGTGACCTTGTTGTTGTTCTCAATTGAGAAGCTAGCCTTAGGTTTTAGAACATCAGTATCATGAGATGAACCTGAGGCATGAGTCAACTTAGCAGGTTCAGCCACGATATTGCTTGAAACCTCAGAAGCAGTCGGTACCGTCGCATTTTCTGAACTCGCTACTGTGTTAGCCTGAACTACAGATTCAGAGGCAACGACTCTTGATTCAGATGCTGCAATCGTTGTTGAGCTTGCTTGACTAACTTGTGGAGCACTTGAGTTTGCTACTTCACTTGTGGCTGTAGGTGTTTCCGCAACAGTTGAACTTGGTCTTGCTGATGGTGACTCTTGTGCAAGGACTGCTCCACCACCAAAAATATCTGCTGCAGTCGCAGGTTGATACTGGTTCCCTTCAGTAACCGTAGGCATTTGCGTAGCTACCTCATCAGCACTGGCTACCTGAGTAGTCACCACCATGAGAACAGCTGCACTGGCATAGTAGATAAAATCTTTTGTTCGCATTTAACTTTCCTTTGACACTTTTTAATACGTCACCCATTTTACCATAGAAAATATCTTACGAATAGAGCAAAAGTGATAATTCTCTAAAAAAACTATAAAAATGATAAAAAAATAAGTAATTTCTATGCTGAAAGCATCAATGTCATCCAAATAAAGAACCTAAAAGCCCATAAATATGAGATTTCAAACATGTATATAATATTCTGAAAATAGATAAATAAAAAATATGACTATCAAAAATGAACACCAAAAAAGCCCTTAGAAGTTTCCTTCTAAAGACCTTTCATTAATAGATTAAGCAAAGATTGAGAAGAATGGTGCACCAAGCTTAGTATCCATTGCATCTCGACTCTGAACACCATGAATGTAGTCCAATGAATACCAACCATTGTTATTGGCGTTAAATGGATCACGAACATAAGTTTTACCATTATCATAGCCATGAAGCACGATTTCATGCGTGTAAGGATAATTGATAAATTGGCTTGCTCCTACTGCTGCCAGAACGTGTTGGCCTGACATCAAAGCTGAAGCAATGTTAGCAATGCTTGAAAGCATGTTGCTCTTGAGACCCCAATTTTTACTTGCTAATACAATACCATCCGCGTCTGTACCAGCAACTGATGTTTTATTGAATGAATTTGTATTGTAGTACAAATAATCCGCAACTGTCGTTGGTGCAATTACTGTTCCCAAAATATCTGTAAAAGTCATGGCAAGTGATGTTGGAACACAACCTGACTGGTCCATATTGCTGACACCATACCACTTAGAAGCCCAACGAGGATCACGTTGAGAATAATAAGTCGTCTGAGGCTCAACACGACGATTACGTGGAGCAAGAGCTGTCTCACCAAGGTTGAATCCGTCTACAGTATTGTCTACATAGTCTACATAAACATGAGTCGTATAGTTACCAATGAGATTCTTATGATTAACAGTCGATACATTGATTTCAGTATGTGTTCCAGTAGGTGCCGTATTGTACCAAGAAAGGTTTCCTTGGTTGCTTTCTGACCATACAGCTACACGGATATTCTTAATTTGACGTCCTTGTGGTGCCTGATCAACCACTACTGTGTAACTACCAGCTTCTGAATTAACATTAGTGATATAGGTTTGCGTTTTAGTCTTAGCATTACGGAATTCAACTGTCGTTGTTGTGCCACCGACACCAACTTGTGAACCATCATTTAAAATGTAGTACAAATGAATATTGTACAAGCCTGTTGAGTTTTTATGGTTAGTAGCTTGAACATTTACCGTATAAGTGCCATTTGCTTGGCGTGTCGCTTCATACCAACGAATGTCATCTTGTCCATCTTTTTCAGACCAAATAGGCACTTGAACAGTACGAACACCTTTAGGACTATAAACATCACTGATAATGACATCAAAAGTACCAGTATCTTTATTGTTATTAACTACTGAAATAGTACCGACTGGTTTATTATGTTTCACATCCACAATTGTTTCAGTGACATAATGACGTTGGTTGGCATTATCTACGATATAAAGGTCAGCACGGTAATTTCCTAGAGAATTCTTATGCTCACTAGCCTTAATAGTAACACGGTAGCTACCATCAGATTGACGACTAGCCTTATGCCAAACCAGATCATCTTGTCCGTTAACTAGACTCCATGAAGGAACTAAGACTTCCTTAACCCCATTTGGTGCTACGATATTGCGAATAACAGCATCAAAAGTACCTAAATCAGCATTATTATTTTCAATAACGAGACTTGCGCTAGGGCGAGTTTGAGTAACTTCTACCACTTTTTCAGTGAGATAGAAACGTTTGTTAGAGTCATCTACAATGTAGGCATCAGCACGGTATTTACCTGTTGAATTCTTATGATCCGTTGCTTTGATAGTCACTCGGTAAGAACCGTCGGCTTGACGAGTTGCCTTATGCCAGATAAGGTCATCCTGACCACCAGCCAAACTCCATGATGGAACAAGAACCTCTTTTAAACCTGTAGGTGCAACAATATTACGAACAACGGCATCAAAAGTACCTGCTGCAGTATTGTTGTTTTCAATCGTAAGAACACCGCTTGGTCGAGCATAATCAACAGACACTACTTTTTCGGCAATATAATGACGATTGTTAGCGTTGTCCACGATGTAGGCATCAGCACGGTAATTCCCTTTATTGCCCTTATGCTCACTTGCCTTAATGGTGACACGATAGCTACCATCATTTTGCTTGGTTGCCTTATGCCAAATAAGGTCGTCTTGACCATTTTCAAGACTCCATGATGGGACTAAAACCTCTTTAACACCTAGTGGTGCTGAGATATTAGTGATAACGGCATCAAAAGTTCCTGCCTTAGCATTATTGTTTTCAATAGCAAAACTTGCTTTAGGTTTCAACTGCTCCGGTGTCTTACCAATGAAGACTTGCGTAGTTGTTCCACCAACACCCGTCATTTGACCATCTTTTTGAATATAGTAAAGATGGATGTTATAAAGGCCTGTTGAGTTTTTATGAGCTGAAGCCTTAACGTTTACTGTATAAGTTCCATTATTTTGACGGTTAGCCGTATACCAGATAATGTCATCTTGGCCATTAATTTCTGACCAAATTGGAACAGAGACTGTTTGAACACCATTTGGTGCTTTGACATTAGAGATGACAACATCAAAGCTACCAAGAGTTGGATTATTATTGACAATAGAAATGGTTCCACTCAAATCGCCTTGAGTGTTATCAACCTCAGCACTGGCATTTGCTGTGAAACGTCCTGTATAGTCCACGCTGTGGTCAAAGACATGTTTACCTGGCAAGAGATTATCCGTAGCTGAAAACTGCCATGCACCAGTTTTGGCATTATAGCGCATGTTTTTAGCGCTCGTTGCTGTAAGACTTGACGATGGGTACTGTGCAACCCAGAAATTCTCAATACCAAATTGAGAGGTTGAGACAGGTCCACGGTAGCCTAGATTGTTCTCATCCAACCAGCTGGCACTTGTGTAGAACATCAAGTTGTTGTAACCATGCTTACGCATTTCGTTAACCCAAGCTTGAGTGTTACGGTTGATATTTGGAAGCATCTTAGAGTCTTCGAAATCATTAACCATAACAGTACTCTTTGGAAGGTTTAGTTTTTGTGCAGCTTGGATGTAGAAACGTGCCTCTGCACGCGCTTCTTCCTCAGTTGTGTATCGAGAAAAATGATAGGTTGATACTTGAAGACCAGCAATTTGAGCATTGCGAACTTGTGAGGGTGCTTTAGGGTTGTTGTACCAAGTGTCCTCAGTCAACTTGACAACGACACCACCCACACCCTGGCGTGCAAGAGCACGATAGTCATCTACACTGATATCACCATTATGGCTGCTGACATCGATAAAAGTCTTTGGTTGCACCTTAAGCGTTGGCGAAGGAACATCTGTGGAATTCGTCAATTTAGCAGGTGTTGCTACAGCACTGTTTGACGTTTCAGAATTTGTCGCACTTGTAGAAGCTGTTGCACTTTCTGAACTAACAACTGAAGATGTTACTGAAGTTGACGCTACAGCAACAGTAGAGTTAGCTACTGAAGTTGATGCCGCAGTTGTTACAGCCTCTGAACTTTCTGGTGCAAGTGACGTAGATACCGCAGGAGCACTAGGTTTTGCCACCTCACTCGTAGCTACGGGTGCTGAAACAGTTGAACTAGGAGTTGCAGGCAAGGCTGCTTCTCCACCAAAAATCTCAGCCGCTGTCGCAGGTTGATACTGATTTCCTTCAGTAACAGAAGGTGTTTGTGTCGCCACTTCATCTGCCTGAGCAACCTGAGTTGTCACAGCCAAGAGAACAGCCGCACTAGCATAGTAGATAAAATCTTTCGTTCGCATTTAACTTTCCTTTTGCATTTTTAATACGTCAACCATTTTACCATAGAAAAACTCTAATGGAAAGGTCATTATTAAAAGTTTTCTAAATAAGGCAGAAATATTATAAAATTCTAAACGCTACAAAATTGCGATTTATCTTATTTGAAAACCCTTTAACTACCTATTCGTATTTAACACTAAAAATCCAAAGAAATTTGCAAGATATAGCTAAAGATGAAAATGTGTGACAAAAGAAAAATCCCCGAACATCTGTCCGAGAATTTTATCAACTTTATTTACGTTTTGGTGGGTTATGGATAGCTTCTCCAAGTACGTCAGCAAAGGCTTCATACATGTTTTCAGAGAAGGTTGGGTGACCGTGGATAGATTGCAAGAGTTCATCTACAGTCAATTCATTTTCCATAATTGTTGACGCTTCGTTAATCAATTCAGCTGCTGCTGGACCGATAATGTGAACACCAAGGATTTCATGGTACTTCGCATCTGCAACGACTTTAACAAAACCTTGAGCTTCATTTGAAGCAATGGCACGTCCGTTACCAGCAAAGCTTGATTTACCAATGAGAACATCACCGTATTTAGCGCGTGCATCTTCTTCAGTGAGACCACACATTGCGACTTCTGGGTGAGTGTAGACAGCTGCTGGTGTGTAGTCAAGGTGAGCCTTACGGACATTGCCACGCATAGCATTTTCAGCTGCAACTTCACCCATACGGTAAGCAGCGTGAGCAAGCATCTTAGTTCCGTTAACATCACCTGGTGCGTAGATTCCTGGGATTGATGTTTCTTGATAAGCATTAACTTTGATACGACCACGGTCAAGTTCAAGGTTAAGATTTTCAAGACCATCCAATTGAGGGACACGACCGATTGAAAGAAGGGCACGATCCGCTACAATCTCTTCACCATTATTAAGTTTTAGGGTCAATTGGTTGTTAGCTTCTACAATCTCAGAAACCCCAACAGATGTCATGATCTTCATACCCTTCTTAGCAAGGATTTTTTGAAGTTCAAGAGATACTTCCTTATCCATAGCAGGAATAATGCGGTCAGCCATCTCAACAACAGTCACTTCTACACCGTATGAGGCATAAACAAGACCAAGCTCGATACCAACGACACCACCACCCATAACAGCAAGTGATTTAGGCAATTCACGTAAGTCAAGAATATCATCTGATGTCATCACAAGTTGTGACTCAATACCAGGAATATTGATACGAGATACTTTAGATCCAGTCGCAAGGATGATATTGCGTCCCTTGATTGTTTCTGAACCAATAGTAACTGTCTTATCTGGGTTAACTTGACCAAGACCGTTGAAAATAGTGACCTTGTTAGCCTTCAAAAGACCTTGAACACCACCAGTAAGGGTCTTAACGACAGAGTTCTTAAAGTCAACTGTCTTATCCATATCGATAGTGTAGTTTGTTGACGCTAGGTTGATACCACGACCTGCTGCAATCTTAAGTCCATCAAGGATTTCTGCATTTTTAAGGTAGGTCTTAGTTGGGATACATCCTTTATTCAAACATGTTCCACCAAATTCAGATTTTTCAACGATGGCAACCTTACCACCAAGTTGTGCACCACGAATGGCAGAATAGTAACCAGCAGGACCACCACCGACAACGATAATATCGTACTCATTGTCAGCAAGAGGTGCTTTTTCTGCAGCAGCTGTTGGAGCAGCTTGGACAGGAGCTTTAGGAACTTCAAGACCAGCTGATTCCAACTGAGCAGTTGCTTCTGCAACAGGTGCGCTAGCAGCGTTATCAGCCACAACTTCACCTTCTGCTCCAATATAACCAATAACCTCAGTAACTGGTACAGTTTCACCAGCCTGACGAGTAATCTTCAAAAGAACACCAGAATCTTCTGCTTCAAGTTCCATGTTCGTCTTATCTGACATGATTTCAAGAAGGATATCTCCCTCATTAACCACATCACCTTCTTGTTTTTTCCACTCGATGATTTCGCCTTCCTGCATGTCCACACCAAGCTTAGGCATAATAATCTCAAAAGCCATTTATAAGATACCAAGAGCGACCAGAAAGCGACTGAAAATTAGGCGTCTGACACGTCAGCCTGCTGACGTAGACAGACGGTCTATTTTCCAAGCTTTCCGCTCGGGTTCAGTTATACCCTCTGGTTCGCCCTCTCCTTTCTATTAAAACTTCAGTTTTCAGATATTTTTTTCTTAAATCAACAATTCCATAGGATTTTCAATCAAATGTTTCAAATCAACCATGAATTTGGCACCATTCATACCATCTACGATACGGTGGTCAATTGTCAAGCATAGACCCATGATTGGACGTACGACAACTTCTCCATCAACAACAACTGGAGTCTGAATAGTTGCTGAAACACCAAGGATAGCTGAGTTTGGTTGGTTGATGATTGGGTTAAATGACTTAGTTCCAAACATTCCCAAGTTAGTAATAGAGAAAGTTGAACCTGACATTTCTGCAGCCTTCAATTTACCAGCTTGAGCCTTCTTGATGACATCCTTAGAAGCCACAACAAACTCAGACAAACTCATCTTATCTGCACCGTGAACGACAGGTACAATCAAGCCATCATCGAGACCAACGGCAATACCGAGATTAACAAATTTATGTAATTCGATATTTTGTGCATCATCAATCAATGACGCATTGAGGTAACGGTGTTCCTCTTTCATAAGGGTACGTACAACTGCCAAACCAATCAAATCAGTGAAGGTTACCTTCATTCCAGTCTTATTCATGATTGGATCTAGGACTTGCTTACGAAGAGCCATAAGGTTAGTCATATCAACATCATAGTTAAGAGTAAAGGTTGGTGCAGTCAAGTAAGAGTGCGTCATTCCCTTAGAAATCGCCTTACGCATAGCAGACATTGGGATAACTTCCACGCCTTCTGGCAAGACTTTTTCAGGTTTAGCTTCAACCACAGGGGCAGCAGCCGCTTCCTTAACTTGCGCTGGAGCACTGATTGCAAGGATATCTTCCTTAGTAATCTTACCACCAAAGCCTGTTCCAGATACGCTAGCTAAGTCAATACCAAGGTCCGCTGCAATCTTACGTGCCAATGGTGTCGCCTTAGGTTGAGCACCCTTAAAGTTCTCAACGTCATCAGCATGAACACGACCTTTTGCTCCAGTTCCTGGAACTTGAGCGAGGTCAATACCCAACTCACGCGCCACCTTACGAGCCTTAGGTGTTGCACGTACTTTGCCACCTTCGTGAACGACAGGTGCTTGCGTTTGCGCTGCTACTACAGGCTCGGCTACAGCGGCAACTTTTTCAACTTTTGGCGCAGGTTCAGCAGCTGGTGCGCTAGCTACGTTATCAGCCACCACTTCACCTTCTGCTCCAATATAACCAATAACCTCAGTAACTGGGACTGTTTCACCAGCCTGACGCGTAATCTTCAAAAGAACACCAGAATCTTCTGCTTCAAGTTCCATGTTCGTTTTATCTGACATGATTTCAAGAAGGATATCTCCCTCATTAACCACATCACCCTCTTGTTTCTTCCACTCGATGATTTCGCCTTCCTGCATATCAACACCAAGCTTAGGCATAATAATCTCAAAAGCCATATTTTATGATACTAAGAACGCTAAAATGCGACAGAATTTTAGGAGTTTTACGTTAGTGTGCTTGCACACAAGTAAAACTATCTAAATTCCGAAGCATTTCGTTCGAGTTCAAATCGACTCAAACGCTTTAACGCCCTCTCCTTTCTACTTTAAATTATAATTTCCGATACTCCCACAGTTAAAACAAGAAACACATTTTACTAGCGAGAAATATCACTTAACCGTCGCTAGAAAGTTAGTTTCCTTTATTGGCCATCTTGATAATAGCAGCCTTAATCTTTTCAACATCTGGAAGAACCGCTTGTTCCAAGACACGCGCATAAGGTACAGGCACATCTTCACTTGCCAAACGTACAATTGGGTGGTCAAGGTAATCAAAAGCTTCACTTTCTGTAACCATAGCAGCAATCTCACCGATGAATCCACCAGTCTTATAAGCATCATTGACCAACATAAGTTTACCAGTCTTCTTAACTGACTCGAAAATCAATTCCTTATCAAGTGGGATAAGCGTACGTGGGTCAACAACCTCAACATTGATACCTTGTTCAGCCACTTCTTCAGCAGCCTTAAGAACACGTTCCAACATACGACCATATGTGACAATAGTAAGGTCAGTTCCTTCACGCTTAATTTCACCTTTTCCAAGTGGAATGTAGAAATCAGGATCTTGTGTTACTTCCTCTTTTTTACCGTAAAGTGCTTTTGGTTCCATGAAAATAACAATGTTATTATCTTGAATAGCAGATTTCAAAAGACCTTTAGCATCGTTAGCATTACCTGGAGCAACCACTTTAATCCCTGGAATGTGAGTCAACCATGACTCAAGAGATTGTGAGTGCTGTGCCGCAGAACCAATCCCTGAACCAGATGCCACACGGAAGGTTACAGGAGTCTTCAAACCACCACCAAACATGTAGTTATTTTTTGCGCCATTATTAACGATAGCGTCAAGGGCAATCGTGATGAAGTCCATGAAAGTCAAGTCAACGATTGGACGAAGACCTGTAATAGCAGACCCAACAGCTGCACCAGCGATAGCAGCCTCTGAAATTGGTGTATCTCTAACACGTTTTTCACCAAACTCTGCCAACATACCAACTGATGTACCGAAGTCACCACCATAGATACCAACATCTTCACCCATAAGGAAGATATTTTCGTCTTTACGCATTTCCTCGCTCATAGCAAGGTTTACTGCCTCACGCAAGGCCATCAATTTTGTTTCACTCATACTTGTATTCCTCAACCTTTCTCTTTAGTCTACCCATACATCTTCAAAGGCAACTGAAAGTTCTGGATCTGGGCTATTTTGGGCGAACTCATAAGCTGCATCAACCTCTGCCTTAACTTGGCCTTGGATAGCATCTAACTCTTCAGCGCTTGCGATATTTTCAGCAACGAGATAGTCACGGTATTTAATAATAGGATCGTTATTGTTCTTCCACTCGTCAACTTCTTCCTTAGTACGGTAAACACCCGCATCGGCAGTTGAGTGACCGAACCAACGGTAAGATTCTACCTCAACGATAGCAGGACCATTGCCACCACGGACATGCTCAACAGCCTTGCCCATTGTTTCATATACAGCCAAAACATCGTTACCATCTTCACAGTAGAAACCAGGAATGCCATAAGCTTCCGCACGTGTATAAAGGTGAGGTGTATTTGTAGCCTTATGGATATCCATTGAGATACCATAACGGTTATTGATGATAAAGAAGATAACAGGTAATTTCCAAGTAGCTGCCATATTGACTGACTCATGGAATGAACCTTCGTTAGTTGCGCCATCTCCAGAGAAAGCCACAACAATGTTTCCTGTTTCTTTGTATTGCTGAGTGAGGGCTGCACCTACGGCAAGAGCGTAACCACCACCAACGATACCATTAGTACCATAGTTACCTTTTTTAAAGTCTGCCAAGTGCATAGAACCACCACGGCCCTTAGAAACACCGGTTGCTTTACCAGCAAGTTCTGCCATCATTTTATTCAAATCCATGTCTTGGGCGATAGATTGTCCGTGACCACGGTGATTTGAAAAGAAGATATCGTCATAGCTCAAGTGTTGAACAGCACCAACGTTGGCTGCTTCCTCACCAACTGAAAAGTGAGTCATCCCTTGAACAAAACCACGACGAACCAATTTATTAATACGTGAATCAAATTCACGAATACGTTCCATTTTAGTGAACATCTCAAGATGTGTCTCTTTAGAAAGTTTTACCATATCGATCTCCTCTATCGAAATTTTTCTATACATCTAGGATAGGTTAAAAAAACTTAATGAGCAAGAAATATGCTTGAAAAATGAAAAGCCTTACAACCTTATCACTTATAGGCAATCCGTATGCTTTTTTTAAGCGCATTATGATATAATTGTATAGATTTTACCCGAATAGGAGAATATTTGATATTGAGTGACGTCATCGTTCACGGGCTTACGGCATGTATAGCTTTTATTTTACAAATTGTTATCTTCAAGGTAACTACGAAAAGGCCTTTAAGATACTGGATTCTTATTTTAGCAGGTTTAGCCATTTTTGCCTCTAGTTATTTTGGTATTTACTTTCCAAAATCTGGTTTTATTGCACTTGTGCTCTTTCTAGCTAACAAATCCTACAAAAATCTGAGACATACCATTTTGGAGACTTCCTTCATACCTTTCACATTTGCCTTAATGGTGAGACTGGTCATTTTCCTGATTATTCCAATCTTTTTCCCTTCTGTCCTAGATTATTATTTTGCTGGTCCATTTATTCTTTTGCTTGCGTTTTTGCTATGGTTCGCTCAAAATGCCCTTCTTCAAGTGGACTACTCTCGAATGATGCAAATTGACAAAGCAAGACCATGGTACAAATCAACCTCTGTTGCTCTTTGTGCTCTAGCCATTATTTACTTTGCTTCTGAACTTCTTTCAACAGACATTCACTTTACCATTGCCTTTCTTATTATTACAGCTCTGATTCTATCTGGACAGGTTAATCTCTATAGAAAGGACCTCAGTGCACAAACACAAGCAGCTCAAGAGGAACATTCTCTGCTTCTTCAAAAATCAAGCCAGAACATCAATACTTGGTACCAGAAAAAGACTAGCCAAGAGCTCTTTATCAAGGACGAAGCTGAAAATCTCTACGATATCATCCGTTTCCAACAAAACGAGGAGGCTCAGGAGTTAATTGACTACTTGCTGACTCCGAATCCGTTAGATAAGAAGATTGATCATTTTTATCGAGATAAACTTGAAAATATTAAACTCCCTGATTTGCGAGTCCTCTTTGAAGCTAAATTTCTAAAGGCAAAAGAATTGGATGTTTGGGTTAGTATGGAGGTTCCAGAACCCATTACCGTTTATCCTATTTATCCTTTAGATTGGGTATATAGCCTTTCAACGATCTTGGATCATGTCATTGTCCAAGCACAAGATAGTGAACAGAAATACCTTAGCTATGCTTATTTTAAAGACGAGGATAGTCAACACTTTGTCGTTGAAAGTTCAAGCACTAAAGAAGATTCAGCTATTACCTCTGATTTCTCTGATCCCGAACTGAAACGCGTCAATAGTATCCTATCCACTTATCCAAACGTTAACATTGTTTCTAATACACGGACTGGTATTTACCGCTTACAAATCGAGATTGACATGACAAAAGGAGGTTACAATGATTACTAATATTATCAATCCTCTCTTACAAGCTGTTAGTTTCATTTCTATTTGGTACCTCTACCAGACTATGTCTAAGGTTAAGCCACTACGAGGACACCACTTACTTCTATTTTTGTCCTATGTAGCTGCAGCATCCTATTTTAGTCTCGTAAAAATCGTTGTAGACCCTCTTTTCTTCCTTGTTGCTGATTTGGCCCTTGTAAAAGAGCGTTCTTTCTATCATCGATTGCTATACGCCTTTTATCCAACTATCCTTTTTGATATGGCAACACGACTACTTTCACTTGTCATCCTCCCTCACATCTTACATATCAAAGGTGATGTTACTCTCGATACTAACTTACATATCTTGACCTACATCTTAGCTCCATTAATCATTTTCCTAACGCTTAAAATCTTCGCCATAGACCTAAATCAGATGAGTAGTCTTGACGAAGTTTGGGCTAGACGTAACTGGTTGCGAAGCACTGCCTTCCTAGCTGTCTATTATGTCTTCTTTACTGTTATCCATGGTCTTAACAGTATCCTTACGACAACTAATGATCCTAAAAATTTATTTGAAATAATTTTCAAGGTCAATGCTAATAGGTCTGTTATCTTGGTTCTAAACATTGCTCTACTACTATGGGATTTTTACAATTGGAACCAGGCTGTCCACCAACAATCTATCGATAGACTTAACAAAGAACGTCATAAATTGTTGGGTACTATGACTAACTATAGCAAATCCTTTATCCAGATTATTATGCAAAAGCAAACGTCCTTCGACTTATTCAAGAAAAATCTCAAGGAGGTTTCTCTTGCCTTGGAAAATGAAGATACTGCCAAAGCTACTAGTCTACTTGAGATTTATAAAACGGACAATGCGAGCATTGGTAATCCAGAGACTCAAGAAAACTTAGATAGGCTTAGCAATCCAATAATATCTAGTTTCCTCTCTAACCGCATTTTAGAAATGCGAGCTGCTCATATTGATATTGCTATAAACATCAGTCCTCAGTTTGGTGAGATTCCTTTATCTGACCTCGATTTATATCAACTGCTCCAAGCTTCGGAAAGAGCGATATTTAAACTACTTCGTCCTGATGTCAAGGTCAATAGTAGTTACCTTCAACTAGATCACTCACAACTCCTTGTTGTTGAATTACCAGTTTTGGCTGATAAGGTTAGCAAAGATAAAGAACTGAATGATTTAGTAAAGAGTTTGCCAAATGTTGACTATCGCATCGGTTTACATGCAGGTTATCTGACTCAAATTATTGAAATCTTTGAACCTGGTTATTAAGATGATACTGAAAAAGAGCCACCGGCTCTTTTTTTGTTGCTTTTTATCTCTTCACTCTCAAACTTCCTAGCATTTTTGAACGAAGATAATTCTTCGACATACAAAAAGACACCCAAAATCATATGGACTGAGTGTCTCTATTAATAGTAAAGTCCGACTAGTGTAGCTTAGAAGGCACCGCCTCCGCCACCTCCGCCACCACCAGAGAAGCCACCGCCTCCAAAGCCGCCACTACCACTGTTCGAATTGATAGAGAAGCTACTTACGCTATCTGAGGCAGAAACGTAAGATTCTAGATAATTGACATTATTCATCATGATAAACGGTGCTGCTGAATAAGTAAACTCATCTAGAGATGGATTACTGAGGTGAATGTTGTAACGTTTTAGGACATCACTAACTTTTTTCGCCTGTCCATAGAGTGTCGCATAAACCAAGATACGATTCCAAAGGATGACAGATTCTAGTTCGGATTCTTTAAAACTAGGAATACTCTTAATCATATTTTTAAAGCTATGCCACTGGTAATAGGTTGAAATTTGAGTTGCATCAAGACATCTCTGACGACGTCTTTTCACTAAGTACCAGAATAAAATGGTAACTCCTGCTATAGGTAGAAGGCCAAGAATATAGTAAAAACCTAGTCCTGATCCAAAGGCAGCAAATAAGAACAAGGTTGAAAGAATACAAAGCACCATTGAAAGTATCAAAGCTGCTACTCCCAATATGTTAAATGTCTTTTCTTTCGGACTAAAATCTCTATAAATTTTAGGAAGTCCAAGCGCAAATTCCTCTTTTTCTACGCCTTTTGCTACTTGATAGCCGTCATTAGTGAATTGATATTTGACACGTTTTCCTTGGGAACGTATTGCTTCACGCTCATAGCTTGTTCTAGCACTCTTAAATTGTTTTTCTAAGCCATCTTTATCAAGATAATAGCGCGAGAACATTTCCGTATCTCTAATTTCCATGCGACCATCAAACAACATATCCAAGAAAGATCCTTCAAATGAAGAGAGACCTTCCTTTTCAATACGTGTCAGAATATTACTATCACCTTCTTGTCTATAGGTGAGATGACCTCTATCAATCAAATCAAGGATGGTAGCTTGCACCATATATTTGAACTTCAGAGGACCCGTTTCTTCTTTTAGACCTGTTTTGTCGAACGACTGATTATAAACATTCTTGGCTAGGACCAAAGGTGCTAAATCTTGAGGGGCTTCATAAAGACGTGCATCCCGAGGGAAAGAAGGCGTCCTAGTGCTATAAAGAACAATGAGGTAACAGAAAATACCAACAAGAACAAAGCTTAAGATCACAAGTGGCAAGATGACATAAAATAGATGTCGAAACTTTTCTTTAGACTTCTTGATATCTGCTTCTTTTTTTAGAAAGTCTGCCTTATTCGTCTTATTTAATAAGTAAGCCTGATTATTTTCTCGTAAAGCACTGGTCATCGGCCAGTAGGCGTGTAATTCCAATTTACCTGATGCTGGTAAATTGTCTACATGAACCTGATAACCTGAAGAAGTACGTTTAACCTGTGGGTCTTTTCCGAAATAGCCGGTGTGGGCATAAAGCTCCCCTTGACTTGCATCTAGACCATCAACTGTGAAATCAACCTGTCCAAATCCTTTATCCCAATCAGAGATAGGAAACCAATTTAAAACTGCAATATCTGAATATAGATTCAACAAGTGTTGGATTTGCCAAGTAACTTTGAGGACAACCCTATCACCATCTGAACCTGAATTATAAACTTTGAGTTTAACACCTTCATAGGAGTCTGTTTTTTCAACTGTAATATCTGTTTTTTCTATCCCATTTACGGTTGCTGAAACCTTGGGATCATCCATAATAGAATAACCACCAATTTTCCCCAAGGTTACATACTGACCTTTATAGTCACTATCAAAATCATAAGTCACTTCCTGAGTAAAGGTCGCATTACCATCATCATGTATTGAAAGGTGACCAACATAGGAAGGGAGACTATACTCTACCTCATCAGCTTTGACGTGTTGCAAAGACAATGGCAGAAAACAGACTAACAAAACAGTTAAAGTAACATATTTAACAAGACCTTTCAGTATCTTTTTCATCATTTTGCTCCTTCAAGGACTAAAAAAGCAGGTGCAACACCAAGTGTCTCGATGTGCCCTGCTCTGATCCCTTATTTAGGCTTGATAAACAATCTCACCGTCACAGATAGTGTATTTAACACTGCCCGTAAGCTCTTCGCCTACAAATGGTGAATTGGCCGCTTTAGACTTAAAGTCTGCTGTGACCTGACGTTTTTCCTTGTCCGCAAAGATTACAAGGTCAGCTGGTCCATTTTCAGCCAAATAACCGGCATCGAAGCCATAAAGATCAGATGGGTTGCTAGTCATTACTTTCAAGAGTTCCGTCAAGCTTAAGTGACCCGCTTCAACCAAGTAGGTCAATCCAAGAGATAGAGATGTTTCAAGACCAGTCATTCCTGATGGTGCTTTAGTCACATCATCGACATTCTTTTCATCGGCATGGTGTGGCGCGTGGTCTGTGGCAATAACTGAGATGACTCCAGATTTCAACCCTTCGATAACGGCCTGACGGTCAGATTCCAAACGAAGTGGTGGGTTCATCTTGGCATTAGCACCTTTTGAGAGCAAGAGGTCTTCGGTTTTAGAGAAATGCTGCGGTGCCACTTCGGCAGTAACTTGAGCTCCAAGTTTTTGAGCAAATTCAACCACTTTTACAGATTCTGCTTTTGACAAGTGTTGAATATGAACATGTGCTTGTGTATCATAAGCAATCATGACATCACGCGCAATCATACTGTACTCAGCTACACCAGTTGCCCCACAAATATGGAATTCTTTTTTAGCAATATTTTCATTGAAACCGAGAATGCCATTAAGATCTGGATCCTCCTCGTGAAGGCTGATAAAGGTATTATTTTCTTTAGCAAGTTCCATGGCTTTTTTGACAATACCAGCATTGGTCAATGGAATACCATCATCCGAGAATCCGACAGCACCTGCTTCAAGTAAGCCCTTGAAATCAGTGATATTTTCACCATCAAAATTCTTTGTAATGGTCGCAACAGACTTAACATGGATATTTTCCTTAGCTGCTGAAGTCAAGACCTCCTCCAAGGTTTCCTTGTCTGAAATCGTTGGATTAGTATTAGCCATCATGACAACTGTTGTAAAACCACCTGCAGCCGCTGCCAAGGCACCAGTATGAATGTCTTCTTTGTGGGTTTGACCTGGCTCACGGAAATGAACATGGATATCCACCAAACCAGGAGCAACCACAAGTCCAGTCGCATCGATGACTTGAGCATCTCCAGCTTCGATATTTTCCGCAATCTTAACGACTTTTTTACCACCAACGAGAACATCAGCTTGCGTATCCAAACCAGACTTAGGGTCTACAACACGACCATTTTTAATCAGTAACATAATCTTCCAACTTTCTATTTTACTTCAACCAATCAATTGGGGATTGGCCTTGAGATACAAGGTAGGCATTGGCTTTTGAAAAAGGCTTGCTGCCAAAAAAACCACGATAGGCCGACAAGGGACTCGGATGGGCACTCTCTATAATGGCATGCTTTGGATTGGTCACCAGTGCCTTCTTCTTACGAGCATAGCCACCCCAAAGTATAAAGACAACAGGAGTATCCTTTTGATTGAGGACCTTAATCACAGCATCTGTAAAAGGTTCCCAAACCTGACCGGCGTGCCCATTGGCTTGACCAGCTGGAACCGTCAGACAGGCATTAAGCAAAAGCACCCCCTGCTCAGCCCATGAAGTTAAATCATGAAAGGGTCTAGGACCCAAATCTTCCTCTAACTCCTTAAGAATATTTTTCAAAGACGGGGGAGCAGGAAGGCTATCAGGTACTGAGAAGGATAGTCCCTGTGCTTGATGAGGCCCATGATAAGGGTCCTGACCAAGAATTACCACCCGCACTTCTTCAAATGGGGTCTCCAACAAGGCATTAAAAACCTTTTCACGTGGCGGATAAACCGTTCCCTGACTATAAACCTGATCCATAAACTGATTTATCTTTGAAAAATAATGATCTGGCAGTTCCTCTTTCAGAAGCTTGTGCCATGTCGAATGTTCCATAAAAACCTCTTTTTAGACTGTTTTACACCCTAAATTATACCATAATTTGTAGGGAATATTCGGAAAATACTGAAAAAACACCCTGATTACTAGGCATTTTCTATAAAGTTTTAAAAATGAATGAATCCACAAGTTTAAAGGGCTTACAACCTTTAACTCGTTATAGTTTTATGCTATAATTTAAACTTGTATTTTAAGAGAAAAGGTAATCCTATGACTACGTATGAAAATTTAAGAGCAGCCAGACGAGGTCCTATTGTCAGTATTGCTGCCTACGTTCTTCTTACCATTGCAAAACTTTTAGCTGGACACTTTTTAAACTCTAGCTCTTTGATTGCCGATGGTTTCAATAACTTGTCAGATATTTTGGGGAACGTAGCCCTACTCATTGGATTGCACCTAGCTAGTCAACCAGCTGATGCAGATCATAGGTTTGGTCATTGGAAGATTGAAGACTTATCAAGTCTAGTCACTTCCTTTATCATGTTCGTGGTAGGTTTCCAGGTCCTGATTCAAACTGTCCGAAAGATTTTTCTAAGAGAGGAAACTGTGGTTGATCCACTTGGTGCCACTGTTGGTATCCTGTCTGCTATCGTCATGTGTGGCGTTTACTTTTACAATAAAAGACTTGCTAAAAAGCTGAAATCCAGTGCTCTGATTGCTGCTGCCAAGGACAATCTCTCCGATGCTGTAACTTCTATTGGTACCTCAGTCGCTATCGTTGCAGCATCCTTCAACCTGACGATTATTGACTATATTACTGCCATTATCATTACCTTCTTCATCCTAAAGACAGCCTATGATATCTTCATGGAAGCAACCTTTAGTTTGTCAGACGGTTTCGATGAGAGAAACCTCAAGGCCTATGAAAAAGCCATTCTTGAGATTCCAAAAGTCACTAAAGTTAAGAAACAACGTGGCCGTTCTTATGGCAGCAACGTCTATCTTGATATTGTGGTTGAGATGAATCCTGACCTCTCTGTTTACGAGAGTCATGCCATCACTGAACAAATTGAGGAGGTCCTCAGCAAGCGTTTCTCTGTTTACGACACTGATGTCCACGTAGAGCCCGCTGCCATTCCCGAAGATGAAATTTATGGCAATGTCCTTCACAAACTCTCTCGCAATGAGAAGATTATTCTGTCAAAAATTCCTGACTATGAAAATCTCTTGGCACCTGACTTCTACTTAATCGATGACAATGGCCATCATCACACTCGTGAAGAAGTCATTGCCAATCAACAACCACTTCTCAATAACTTTGACAGCTTCAAGATGACATCTGTTAGTCAAAAAACGAAATTAATTAGTTATGAGTTGGGAGGAGATTTCCACACTAGTATCTGGCGTCGAAATGAAACCTGGTTTCTGATTTACCACCAAGTGACAATGATAAAAGATGAAAAGTAACGAGCAAGTAAGCTCGTTTTTTTCTGTTTCCAAATATATTTTATTTAACATTCAATCGATTCTAAAAATTACATTAAAATGCCGAATGTTAGGAAAACTCTAACTTTTATATGTTATAATGAAATTGTTTGTCACTACTGAATTTAGGGTTTTGACAGGCAAATGTTATTAATAGATAGAAATAGGTTCTGCCAGATACAGAACCCCATAGATATTAAAGGAGACACATTGTGAAAAAGAAAATTGTTGCCGTCCTTTTAGCAGCTTGTCTAGCCCTAGCACCGAGTTTGTCTAGTGCAGACGAATTGATGGATATCACACGCGCTGCTGGTTATACTGAAGCCACTGAGGCCTATCGCCCCAAATCAACCCTCTTAATCGATGGCAATACTGGAGATGTCCTCTGGGAAGAAAATGCTGATGAGGTGCGTGACCCAGCTTCTATGTCTAAGGCCATGACACTTTATTTGGTCTTTGAAGCTATGTCTAAAGGAGAGATTTCTGAAGATACTGTTATCACAGCTACTCCAACCGACCAAGCTATTGCAGATATTTACGAAATTTCCAACAACAAGATTGTTGCTGGGGTTGATTATACCGTTTCAGAACTCATCACTATGACGGCGGTACCTTCCTCTAACGTTACAACCGTGATGCTGGCCAACTACTTGACCAATAATGATCCTGATAAATGGCTTGACATGATGAATGAAAAATCTAAAGAGCTAGGGATGACCAATACCAAATGGTTTAACGCTTCTGGTGCCGTTGCTGTTGCCTTCAAAGGTTACTACAGTCCTCAACGTTATGATAACAACCAAACCAACCAAACAACTGCGCGTGATTTGGCTATCATGACCTATAACTTCATCAAGAAATACCCAGAAATTCTCAAGTACACTAGCAAACCTGTTGTCACAGTTAAAAAGGGAACACCTTACGAGGAAACCTTCGAAACTTACAACTACTCTATTCCAGGAGCTAAATACGGAATTGATGGGGTTGACGGTTTGAAGACAGGATCAAGCCCAGAAGGTGCCTTCAACTATATTGATACCATCAAGCGTGGTGATCAACGTATGATTGCTGTCATCATGGGTTCTGGTGATTGGTCTGACCAAACAGGTGAAGAAATCCGCCATACCTTTGGTAATGCTCTCGTTGAGAAAATGTATAAAGACTTCTCTTACAAGAAAGTTCTTAGCAAGGGTGAACAAGAAATCGACGGTAAAAAATACGATGTCCAAAAAGATGTCTACGCCACAGTCAAAAAAGGCAAAGACCCTAAAATCTCTGTTAAAGATGATCAAATTGTTATTGACAATGGCCTGAAGACAGTATCACCTAATATCAAGGCTACTTCTGTTAAGGCTACAAAAGTTAAGGGATGGTTCGATTTTGGAAGTAACCAAAAAGATAAAAAGACTACCAAAACAACAAATAATGGCCAACTCCCAGTTTATTTCTGGTTGCTATGCCTTATCCCAGTTGGTCTCCTCTACTTGATTTACCTTAATGAAAAAGGACGTCGTCAAAAAGTCAAAGAACGTCGTCAAGCAAGACAAATCAATAAATAAAAGAAAGCGTGTCCATGACACGTTTTTTTATACTCTATTCAAGGAAGTCCCCCAAGAATACTGATAAAACCACCCAAAACTATGCTATAATAGACGAGTATGACTTTTTTTACAAACATATAACAAAAATAGATTAAAGGATGCTTTTAAGAGTGTCTAAACGTTGTTACTAAGGAAATTATTTTGAAAAAGAAATTGTTAGGACTCTTCCTGGTAGCTAGTTTGGCTTTAGCTCCCAGTCTGTCGTCCGCTGACCAACTGGTAGATATTGCACAAAAAGCAGGCTACAAGGAAGCCACCGAGACCTATCGACCTAAATCATCACTTTTGATTGATGCCAATACTGGGGACATCCTTTGGCAAGATAACATTGATGAAGTACGTGACCCCGCTTCCATGAGTAAGGCCATGTCTCTCTACCTGGTTTTTGATGCTTTGTCAAAGGGAGAAATCAAAGAAGATACCGTGATTACAGCCAAACCAACCGATGAGGCTATTGCTAATATCTACGAAATCTCAAACAACAAGATTGTTTCTGGAGTTAAATACACGGTTTCAGAACTTATCACTATGACAGCTGTTCCCTCTTCAAATGCAGCAACAGTCATGCTTGCCAACTATCTCAGTAATAATGATCCTGACAAGTGGATTGATCGTATGAACGAGAAGTCTAAAGAGCTCGGCATGACAAAGACCAAATGGTACAATGCTTCTGGAGCTGGGGCGGCATCTTACAAAGGCTACTACACGCCTAAACGTTATGATAATAACCACTCTAACCAGACGACAGCCCGTGATTTGTCTATCATGGCCTATAACCTTATCAAACATCACCCTGAAATCCTTAAATACACTAGCCAACAGACAGTAACTGTCAAAAAAGGAACACCATACGAGGAAACCTTTGAAAATTACAACTACTCCTTGCCTGGTGCTGATTATGGCCTCAAAGGTGTCGATGGCCTAAAAACAGGCTCAAGTCCTCGTGGAGATTACAACTACATCTCCACATGTAAGCGTGGTAATCAGCGTGTCATTTCAGTTATCTTAGGCGTTGGAAACTGGGAAGACGAAAGTAGCGAAAAAATCCGTCATGCCTTCGGTAACTCCCTCATTGAGAAAATGTTTAAAGACTATTCCTACAAGAAAGTCCTAAGCAAGGGCAAACAAAAGATTGATGGTAAAAAATACGATGTCCAAAAAGATGTCTATGCCACAGTCAAAAAAGGACAAGAGCCTAAGATTAGTGTTAAAGATGATTATGTCCTTGTCGATAATGGCTTAAAAACAGTGTCACCTAAGATTACAGCAAGTACTGTCAAGGCAACTAAAACTGGCTTTTTCCTCTTTTCAGGAGGTCAAAAAGAGAAACAAACAAGCAATAAGCATAACTTTATGAAACATTTTGCCTTGTTCTGCTTCCTCTTATTACCACTTTATGTCGTCTACTTGATTTTTATCAATGAGAAAAAACGTCGTCAAAAAGTCAAAGAACGCCGTCAAGCTCGACAAATCAATAACTAAAAGAACGTGCTCAACCGAGCACGTTTTTAGTTGTCTCCAAGAAATGTTTTGAGATGATCCATCTCATTTCGCATTTGTTCTAATCCCTCTTGATAGATGGCTTCAAACTTTTCAGGATCCTTCTCCAATCGACCAACTTCAAGCGCATGCTCTGGACGAATGGCATAAAGATTGCCAGTTTTTTCCAAAGCCTCAATCTTTTCAATACTCTTATTGTAGTGGATATGGCGATTTGATGCTACTTGGACAAATTCAGGGTATTTGCGGTAAAAGAGCTTGTAGATTCGCTTACTCGTTTTAGATGGCTCTTTACGGTAGCCCTTAGGACGCGTCAGAACGACAATGAGTTTGTCAAAGCCCAAATTTTCCATAAAATCAATGGGAAGACTATCAGACAGTCCACCATCCATGTAGCGTTTACCCTTGTACTCGACAATTTCAGAAACCAAAGGTAGGGCGGAACTTGCACGAAGAGCTTCCATCTGCTCAAAGACATGGTCAATCTTGATATAGTCTGGTTTGCCGGTCTCAATATCTGTAGTAACCACATAGAAGGGAACGCCCGAATCAGCAAAGGCCTCCTGATCAAAAACGTCTAACTCCATCGGAACCTTATAATAGGAGAACTCCTTATTAACGAAGTTACCTGTTGTCAACCATGACCAGAAGCTCATGTAGCGACGGTCTCCCATGAATCGTTTGTTGTAGCGAAGGGCTCTTTTGGGCTGGTTAGAAAGGTAATTAACACCAAAAAGTGCTCCAGCTGATACTGATACAACGCCGTCTACTTTGATTCCAGCTTCTAAAAAGGCATCTAAAACACCAGCAGTGTATAAGCCACGCATGCCTCCGCCTTCAAGGACTAAGCCTACCTTCATTCTAAAATCTCCTTCTTGATTGGTTCTGCTAGGACTTGATAACCTTGTGGACTCAAGTGTAAACCATCCGTTGTGTAAGTGTCATTTAACTGTCCTTGGGCATCTGTCAGGTAATCATAAAGATCAACATAGGTCACACCAGGGAGAACAGCTAATTGTTGATTAAGTTCACGGACAGTCGCATTATTTCGAATCTTAACCTTAGAAGCATATTGTGATTTTTCACTAACCGGAAAGACACTCAGCAAATAGACCTCAGTAAGGAGAGATTCCTGACGAACTGTCATGATAATATCGGAAATACGATTGACAATATCTCGAATGGGGTAACCCCTTCCGATGTCGTTAATACCAATCAAGAGTACCATTTTACTGGGTTCCAAATCTAAGACCTGTTCTTTAAGGTGTTCTAAAAGCCAAACCGAGTCTGTTCCTGCAATCCCACGGTTTACCAAGGGAAAATCTCGACCCAAGTATTTTTTCAATGCAAAAAACTCCGTGATGGAGTCCCCTGCAAAAACAATTTGGCCTTTGTCTAACTTCTGATTTTCATTCACAAATTTGGCTAAACGCTCTTCTTGATAGGCCACAAGCTCGGGCCTAGTTGTTTCAATCATACTTCATCCTTTTTTCTTAAATATTATACGCACTACCGTGATTAAAGCTAGAAAAGTTCCAAGTCCAAGAAATAGCCAGGCAAGATTTTCAAAACCTGATTTATTGGCCAAAAGGGCACCGGAAAGTAGAAATCCCAATGTCAGCAAGGCTAAAACCAGATTATTTAAAACTTTCTCAAAGACTTTAATTCGACCTGAAAAGTTGATAAAATCATGGTTTACCACAATTCGTCCGTTTAAAATCTGCTCCAAGAGCTGATGCAGGCGACGTGGAATATTTTTTCCATTGCGAATCAGATAAAAGAGTTCAATCAAGATACTCTCTTTATTCAGGGCCTGCTTAAGCATGTCAGGGCCCATATTTTCTAGGAAATAATCCTTGGCCAAAGTCATCAAATCCATATTTGGGGCCAACTCTCGGAAAATACCTTCGATTTGAAGCGAAGCCTTCTCCAAAATGGTAATTTGAGACGAGGCTTTAAGATGGTTCTTCTGGAAAATAGCCAGTAAATCCTCTAGCAAATCTGTCATGGACAGACTTCCCAAGTCAACACCAGAATAACGCCCCAGCATCTGCTCCACATCCTGACTTAGAACTGCACGGTTTAGCCCATTATCAAACTGGGTAACTGACAAGATAGCCTTAGTCATGCCGTCAACATCCTGAGCAGTAAAACTATATAGGATGTCATTTAAGGACGCACGCATCCCCACTTCCAACTCACCCATAATGCCAAAGTCAATGAAACAAATCTTGCCATCACGTACCAAGAGATTTCCAGGATGAGGATCACCATGAAAATAGCCGTCTTTGAAAACCTGCTTGATAAATGACAACATTAGTTTCTTGCCCACATCTTCCAGGTCATAGCCAGCCTCAAGCAATTGGCTGTAGTCATTAAGTGGAATCCCATCGATGTACTCTTCGACTATGAGGTGTGGCGTCGTAAAGGAATCATAGACCTCCGGGACACCTAGACAAGCAACAGCCCTATTATTTGCCTTAAAACGCTTCATGGCCTCTGCTTCATTTCTGAAATCAAGTTCCTTAATTAGGGTCTCTCGCAGATTTTCCAAAACCTCCTGGACATCAACCATAGGTATAAAATGCTTTGGAATATGGCGTGCAAGCTTAATGAGAAGCTGAATATCTTCCTTAACGACCTCATCAATACCAGGTCGCTGAATTTTTACAATTACTTCCTGACCAGACAACAATCTAGCCCTATGGGTCTGAGCTACAGAACCAGAAGCCAAGGGCTCTTCCGAAAAATCAAGAAAACTGGCAGAAAGCTCACTGGGTAATTCTCTCCTAATGGCCGTCATGACTTCCTCTTTATTCAAGGGAGGAACTGAACTCTGGAGTTTTGATAATTCTCTGATATAGGCCTCTGGCAAAAGGTCAGAGCGTGTGGATAGGATTTGACCAATTTTAACAAAACTAGGTCCCAATTGCTCAAAGGCTTGGCGTAGCTTGACAGGTGTTGTCTGTTGGTCTTGAGGAAGGTGTTTTTCACGATAAGAAAGGAGACCAACTGACGAGAAAACCTTCAACACATGTCTCAATCGTTTACTTGCCATTTTAGTCTCCTTACATTTTATTTATTTTGACTGAGCAAAGCGTCAAGTTTTTCTTCAAGACGTTTCACATCATCCTTAGTCGCATACTCAACTGAAGATTTCTTAGCATCAAGTTTATTCAAAAATTCTTGAGCTTCTTCCTTACTTTGACGTTTGAGCTCTTGTTCCAGTTCCTTACCTTCTTCAACAGTCAAACGCCCCTTTTCAACTAACTCTTTGACAAAACTATCAGCTTTATCAACTGTCATAGCAGTCAAGCCAATACCAGCCAAGAGAACTTTTTTCAAATCATTCATTATCGTTACCTCCATCTAAGTAGGAAAAGTAAAGAAATAGACTAGCCACTTCTTCAGAAAATATAAGAACGTTTTCACACTTTTATTCTACCACTTTTTCAGAAAATGTGTTAATTAACATAAATTACATTCTGAAGTATTTTAATACTAGATATACAAATATATTCGCCAAAATGCCTATTTATTAAAGTAGTACTCAAATACTAAATAAGAATCTCAAGCTTTTGCTGAGATTCTTAACGATTTTCTATTTGTAAAGAGCTTCACCATTACTTTCGATAACAGACTTATACCAAGCAAATGATTTTTTCTTATAACGAGCCAAGCTACCACTACCATCATCATTACGATCAACGTAGATGAAGCCATATCGTTTACTGAGTTCAGCCGTCGAAGCTGATACCAAGTCAATTGGTCCCCAAGTCGTATAGCCCCAAAGCTCCACACCATCTTGAAGAGCTTCACCGACTTGAATCAAGTGTTTTTGAAGGTAATCAATACGATAATCATCTTCCACTGTTGGACCATCAGGACCATCAACAAGGACATCCTTGGCACCCAATCCATTTTCGACGATAAACAATGGCAATTGATAACGATCATAGAAATCATTCAAAACTAAACGAAGACCGATTGGATCGATAGCCCAACCCCACTCAGATTTCTCAAGGTAGGGATTTTCAACACCACCCATAATATTTCCTTTACCAATCGTATAGTCTTCTGGATTATGTGCGGTTGCCACAGACATATAATAAGAGAATGAAATGAAATCAACGGTATTTTTCAAGATTTCTTCATCACCAGGAGCAAATTGTATTTTAATACCATTTTCTTTGAAATAGCGTTTAATATAGTTTGGATATTTCCCACGCGCATGAATATCTGAGAAGAGATAGTTTTGATTTTCAAACTCGTGAACAGCCAACTGATCCAAAGGATTAGCTGTCATCCCATAAGCAGGCATGGCAAGAACCATACAACCAATCTTAAAATCAGGGTTGATGTCATGACCAATCTTGGTTGCTGAAGCTGATGCGACTAATTCATGATGGACTGCCTGATAGAGATCCTGTTTAGAGAGTTCTTCCATAGGTGTCGCAATGCCACCTGACATGAAAGGTGCATGTAGAACAGAGTTCACTTCATTAAAGGTCAACCAATATTTGACCTTATCTTTATAACGTGTGAAGACGGTACGGATATAGTTTTCATAAAAACCAATTAATTTACGATTAGTCCATCCATTGTATTCACGCGCCAAGTTGAGGGGTGTTTCATAGTGAGACAAGGTTACAAGCGGTTCAATGCCATACTTAGCCAATTCATCAAAGACTTTATCATAGAAAGCAAGCCCAGCTTCATTTGGCTCAGCATCATCACCATTTGGGAAAATACGAGACCATGCAATTGACATACGAAAGACCTTGAAGCCCATCTCTGCAAAAAGTGCTATGTCCTCTTTATAACGGTGATAGAAATCTATACCTTCTAGCTTTAGATTATCTGCTGTTGGTTGATCTGTAATCAAAGGGTTCAAAGCCCCAGGTTCAAAAGGAACACCACCCTTTGGCGTCACATCCTGCACAGACAAACCTTTGCCATCTAGGTTGTAAGCACCTTCAAACTGGTTGGCAGCTGTTGCACCACCCCAGAGAAATTCTTTTGGAAATGTGTAAGTCATCTTTTATCTCCTCGTCTTGTTTAATCTACTAATAGTATAACACTTGGAAAACGATTACACTTATACTATCTTATTGACATCTGATACTATAGTACGAAAAAAACAGACCTAAGTCTGTTTTAATTAATCATTATTTTCAATAGCATTTGCTGCTTTGGCCTCTTCTCGCCTAACAACATTATCTTTAACAATCTGATAAAGGGTAGCGGCTACTGGCACAGAAACCAACATACCCAAGATACCGCCCAAGGCAGAACCTATGGTGATAGCGAAGATAACCCAAATACCAGGAAGTCCGGTAGAGCCACCAACCACATAAGGATAGATGAAGTTTCCTTCAAACTGCTGCAAAATAACCACGTAGGCAATAAACAAAAGTGCCAAGGTCACAGAGTGCGTCATAATCAAGATGGTACCAATCGTCACACCGATATAGGCCCCTACAACTGGAATCATAGCTGAAAAACCAATCAGGATAGAGATAGTCGCAGCGTATGGAAAATCAAAGATACGCATCCCAATATAACACAAGGTTCCCAAGATACAAGCCTCAATCGACTGATAAACGAAGAAATTGCGGAAGCGATTATTGAGAATAGCAACTACATAGTGGAAAGTCTTACCATAATGTCCTAAATAGACATCTACTAAACGATTGACCTGATTTCCAAGTTTTTCTTTCCCAGCCAAAACATAGCAAGAAAAGACGATACTGATAAAGAGATTAATCAAGGTTGATGGTAGACTCGTTAACGAAGTCAAGAAGCTTGTCAAACCATTCATGATTTGTTGAAGCAACTGAGCACTATAGCTATTGATTAGCTCTCTAACCTGTGTCACACCACCAAGATCTTGAATAATTTTTTGCAAGGACTTGTTTTTAAGCAACCAATTAATCAAGTTATTAATAGCTGAACGGTCTTGACTAATCAAGGTGTTGATACTGTCAATCAAATCTGGAAGAACAGTGAAGACGACCCAAGTAAAGACCAAACCGATGGTTGCCAATGCGGAGAGTAGAGCAACGGGACGCTTAATCTTAGCGATAAAACCAAATGGAATAAACTTGACCAGTAGCTTCTCATAAAAAGACATCAGGATATTGACCACAAAGGCAATCCCTGCTCCAACCAGGAAGGGCTGACTGGCAATGTAAATAGTGTTACAAATTGAAACAACGGTTTCCCAATATGTATAGATCAAGAAACAGCTGAAAAAGAGGACAGCCAACCAAATGAACTGATTTTTTGTAAATTTCATAGGAACTCCAAAATTTAAAATACCCTTCCATTATACACTAAGAAAGGGTTTCTTACTATCTTTGATCATAGAAAGCCGCTAAAATTCCACCAACTCTTGATCAGCTATTGGATCAATAAGTTTGACAAAGTGAAAGCTCGATCCATCGTAATCAAAAACTAAGATGGCACAATTGCCTGGACACGACTCAAAGGCCCGCTCTGGTTCCACGGCATGAAGAAAAGTCATCAAGGCTCCAGCGTGACTAACAGCTAAAATAGATTGGTCAGGATGCTTATCTACTATTTCCTTTGCACTCGCAACCACACGCGCAACGAACTGGTCTTGACTTTCCCCACCAAACTGGGCATAGTGGTCACCAAAATGCCCCACTATAGATGTCTTGGGATGAAGATACTCTGGCTGACCCTCAAAGATACCAAAATGCATTTCTTTTAGCCCCTTAACACGTTGATAATCAGTACGCCCAGTCGCCAATTCAATGGTATCAGAAGCTCTTTCAGTTGTCGTACAATAATACTGATCAAATGTCATACCATGTTTTTCAAAATAAGCACGGACCTGACGAGCTTGGTCCCGACCTTTTTCAGTCAAGGGAGAATCACACCAACCTTGAATCCGATTGAGTGTGTTAAAAAGTGTCTGTCCATGTCGCATTAAATAGAGTCGTGTCATTCTTCGCCTCCATAGATATACTCTTCTTCTACAGGATTATATACTGAAACCAGTTCAAATTGCCCTTGATCGTAAGTAAAATGTAAGATACAACAATTTTTAAGACCACGAATATCTGGGACAGGATTTAAAACACGTCTACAGAACTGCAAAATAGATGGTCCATGACTAACAAGCAAAGACTTGGAACCATCGGCCACACTCTCCATGATGGCCCTAATCGTCAACTCCATACGATCCCGAACCTGGGTCGTACTCTCGCCACCAAATTGAACAAAGTAATCACCAAAGCCTTGTCCATCAGGTAAGGTTTTAGGAGTAAGATACTCTGGCTGGCCCTCAAAAGCTCCAAAATCCTGTCCCTTAAGACCTTTAAGTCTTTCATAGTCTGTTCGTCCAGTCACAATTTCTAGAGTATCACTGGCTCTCTCAGAGGTTGAAGTAAAGACATGATCAAAAATTGGCTCCTGCTTGGCTAGATACTGACCAGCCTTTTTAGCTTGTTCAATCCCGACTTCCGTCAAAGGGGCATCGCAGACCCCCTGAAGTCTATGCTGAACATTAAACCGCGTTTGCCCATGTCTCATTAAATAAAATTCTTTCATAATGTTACCTCTAAACCAGAAATCGGATCAATCACCTGAAGAAGCTCCAATTGACCTTGGTTATAATCATAAACACAAACATTACAATTTCCAAAGCCCACTCCTTCAGGAAAGGCCAAGTCCATGAAAATGATTAATCCCCATAAAGCTGCTCCATGACTGACAAATAGGAGATTCTCAGCACCATCTTTAGTGTGTTCTTCTGCTTTCTCTAAGATAGTCTTTAAAACTCTCTGACCAACCTCGCGAATATCTTCACCACCGTATGGGACCAAGAGATCTTCAAAGGATCGTGAACCTGGTCGATGTTTAGGGAGGAGGTGTTCTGGTTGAGCCTCAAAAGACCCAAAGTTCATTTCTTTAATTCCCTTGAGCTGGGTTACCGAATAGTCAGGCGCCACAATCTTGGCCGTATCAGTAGCCCTCTCTTGCGTAGAGGAGTAGACAGCATCAAAAGAAATACCTTTCTTTGCAAAGTACTGCTTGGCTTGTTCTGCCTGCCAAATGCCATTTTCAGTCAAGGGCGAGTCACACCAGCCCTGAACACGCTTTTGTGTATTAAATAGTGTCTCACCATGTCTCATTAAAAATAACTTCATTACTCTACCACCCTATCTTTAAACCAATCCTAAATAATCTTCTAAGACAGTCAATACTCCTTGGTCTTTATGATGGGGAGCAATCTGATCAGCCACTTGTAAAATAGCTGGACTGGCATTTTCCATAGCATAAGAGCGGCCAGCCATTTGCAAGAGCTCAAGATCATTGTCACCATCACCGAAGGCCATGACATTGGACTCGGACAAGCCCCAGTGGTTAAGAAGCTGCTTGAGTCCCCAAGCCTTATGCATGCCTTTTTGAATGAAGTCAATAGCACCAAAACCACTGGGAACAGCAACTAGATTGCCATCAAAATCAGGATTAAAAGCCTGTGACACACGATTAGCCTCTTCAGGACTCAGCAACATGGTAATCTTGATGAAATCATCATCTAACTCCTCAAGCCCATTCAAACGTTGAATGGATGCTTCCATGGCGGCTTGCTCTTCTTCTGTTATCATCTCAGCAAAATTAACCCTAGTTCCTTTTAACATATAGGAGCCTTGAGCACCATTAAATATAGTCGGCCTATCTAACAAATCATAATTAAAATAGCTTAACAAGTTTTCAACATCATTTGATGCCATGAACTCCTGACACAGAAGTTTGCCATAGCTAACCACCTGACCACCATTTTCAGCTACAAAATGCAGTCGGTCAAAAGTCTCCGCAAACATGGGTTTAAGGCGACTCATACTATTACCTGATGCAACGACAAAGTGCATATCACGCGCAGCCATAGCATCTAAGATCTGACTAAAACGCTCCTTGTCATAGCTCCCTTTATCGTCTAAAAATGTTCCATCCATATCTGTTGCAATCACCTTAATGGTCATAAAGCACCTCCTTGACTAACTTATCCCTATTATAACCCTTTTGGAAAACGCTTACCAGTACCATACTAGGAAAACTGATACTATTCTTGGATATTTAATGGTCTTAGGATTGTTTTGTAAGCCCAGATTGTTTATAATGATAGTATGAAATTGAAGAATATTTTAAGAATACTATTTTCTCTTCTAATGATAGGTGCCATTGTTGGTGGATTGCTCTACCTCACCATCTACTTTAGCAACCGAGATATTAAGAAACTCTCCATGCCATCAAATAAGGATGGATTGAACTTTACCATAAAGAATAAAGAGCTCTTAGATCAGTCTGTCTTACTTGAAAAAGGCAATATTAAAAATGTAGACATGCAGATTCTCTCCTTTAAGAAGGACGGAAAGTATGTCCTGCAAAAAGGAAGAACCGAAGATAATAATCCTGAACTCACAGAGCAAAGTATTAAGTACGAAGCTAAGCGACGAGAAGCTCTTGCTCTTATTAACTCTGGTTTTTGGTCTTACGAAGGGCTAGATCGTCCTTTCGCTCAAAAGGAAATCGAATTGGGCAAAACAGGCCTTCTATATGGAGATGATCAAAATAATATCACTGCCGGAACCTATCCAAATATCGACACAGCTAAAATGTTTACCCACATGGGAAGCAACGGTTGGGATACAGGTGCCTTTGGTATTCTCATTAAAGATAAAAAAGTAGATAAAACCTGGGAAAAAGGTGATCCTGACCAACCAAATGCTCGTTCCATATACGTAGAGACCTATGATGGTATTATCCGTATTATCCAAACCTATGGCCACAACTCCCTCAATAAGGGCTTGAATCACGAAGACGTCTATAAACTTTTAAAAAATATAGGCTACTCGAATATTCGTCTTGCCTTCCTACTAGATGGTGGTGGAACGACTCGTATGTACACGCGATCTGATAATGGTAAGGAAAAGGTTGCTGGTGCCTTTGTCGACAATAGAACCTATATTGAGTACCTCTACCTCACCAAGCGTGATACTAATGCTGCTGATCCAAATATATGGCGTGATCCAGAGCTCGTAAAAGCTGGTAAGTCCAAGTCAATCACTTACGACGACTATATTGAAGCAATCTATTCAAATGGAAAAGTTCCAGGAACCCAATACCAGTTTGAAGTCTCCAAATAATGCAAAAAATCCTCACTAAAATGAGGATTTTTTATCTTATTTTAAATTGTTCAATGCAGTAAGTAGGTAGTGACCATCACGAATACCCTTACCGACACGCTTGGTATTTTCAAGCAAATCTTGGTAATCAGTATCTGAAAGATTGTCAATGGTAGCCTTCAAATCATGAAGCGATTCTACTGCAATCCCACAGCCATTCTCAAGTACAAAGTGAGACAAGGCTGACTGTTTCCAAACAACAAGCGGGAATCCTGAGGCCAAGTAAAGTGACGCCTTGTGAGAGTTGTTATAGCGAAGGTACTCGCCGAAAACACCACTACATGTCTCAGCACTATCACCATCCCAGACAAGTCCAAAACCACCCTCAAGGGCTGCAGGAAGCTCATCAGGTAGGAATGAGCCAAAGTAAGCCTCATTCTCAAGAGCTCTGCTCTCGTCGAAGCCAACACCATAAAGATTATAAGCAGGTTCTGCAGGAAGTGAGTAAAGATAACCAGCTTTTTCTTGTGCCAAGTTACCAGCTACAATAATTGGCTGATTCTTAGTGAGACCCGTCTTCTCTTGGAAATTTGGAATCAAATAGTCGAAAATGCCAAGGATAACAATCTTATCTTCCGCAATCCCTTTATCAACCAAAACAGATTTCATAATTGGATTGTGGGCGATGATTCCATCAGCTGCACCAAGGAGAGCTGATTCTTGAATCTTCATTCGAATTCTCTGTTTCAAAGGAACAGCTTGACCATTCATGAAACGAAGTGCATCTAGGTCATGGATAATAAAATGAACTTTTACGCCTTTTTTCTGCGCTTTTTTTACATGATGTGTTGTGAAAAAGCTATGGTTAATTATTGGTAATTGGATAAGTAGCTCGTCGCCCTGCTTTAATTGATCCAAGACTTCCCCAAATACCTTAGATTTACAGAGCTGAGCTTTAAGTATCCCCATCTCATACCAATTATCAACTGAAAGAACTAAGGCTTGATAACCTTCTCTCTTTACAATTTCTTCAACGTCATTACGAGCCTTATTTCCTGCATTTTTAACATTGTTATCGTGTAAAAATTCTTCTTTTAAATAGTATTTCATCTCTTATTTCTCATTTTTCAAAAGCTGATTTATCAGGATAGCGTTCTATCAAGATTTCCTTAAAACGAATGATATACTCTTCTTTAAAGTCAATGTCATCATTGACACAAAGCAATTTTTTACGTTTATCTTTAAAGATACTCACTAACCTATCAACTTGATTTAGATCTATCGACTCTCCAAAATTCTTTGACATAGGATAAAACTGATTACTTTCAATTTGCCAATGTTGACAGATATATTGATTAACATCTACTCCATAATCTCTAATTTGATTACGTGATGTTTTATCTAAAGTTTCCCTTTCAATTTCCCATAAATGTGCCAAAGTGCTTTTCTTCATTGGAACAGGTAAATGTTGATTCACGTATCCCGTTGGACCCCAAGGCAAGAGTAACAAGTTTTTCAAAACTAGGGAACCATAACGGAAATTAAAGAATTTCCAAGGCGAGGATTTCAAAGCCTTCTTATTAGGAAAATGACGATAGATTAATTCAACATTATTGTGATAAGTATTAGTAAACGGTGACCAAGGAACTAAAGCATCGTATACTGCTAAAAGCTTGGGTTGACCATTTTTATAAAAATCTGAAGGGTGACTATCTCTAATCAAGTACATATCATCATTGAAATACAAATAGTTCTCCGACAATCCTTCAATACGATGAAGATTAAGCTCAATAGCTGCTGAATTATAGGTAGGTAGGTATTCATTAGGCATAAATTCCTTATGAGTGACCAATTTGAGTTTTGGATGATCCAAATTCAACCAGTCTGGCTTTTGCCCATTGGTAATCAAATAAACATTATTTACCCAAGGAGCATGCTTTTCAATCATTCGGAACCAGTAATTAAAAATGCCATAATCACGATAACGTTGCTCACCATCAATTTCTTGGTTTAAATCTGAGACATGACCAGTCACAGCCTGTTTTTCACGGATAAACTCTGGATCACTACCATCTACCCAAAGAACAACGATATCAATTTTTTCTTGTGTCATTTAGTAAATTCTTTCTCAACGACTTCTAGAGCACGCTCAATAACCACGTGCATGTCGTAGTATTTATAGTCTGCCAAACGTCCACAGAAGATAACCTTGTCATTTTTCTCTGCTTCTTCTTGGTACTTAGAAAACATGGCGTTGTTCTTTTCATCATTGATTGGGTAGTATGGTTCATCTCCACGTTTCCAGTCAGCTGGGTATTCACGTGTGATAACTGTCTTAGGTTGTGTACCATACTCGAAGTGCTTATGTTCGATGATTCGAGTATAAGGAATCTCACGCTCTGTGTAGTTGACCACGGCATTTCCTTGATGATTTTCTTCATCCAAGACTTCGTGTTCAAAACGAAGACTGCGATACTCCAACTCACCATGTTTATAATCAAAGTACTGGTCAATCATTCCTGTAAAGACAACTTTTTCAGCTGAAGCTTCAAGCTCTTCACGATTGGCAAAGAAGTCAACTCCAAGCTCTACTTCTACATCTCCAAGCATATTTTCAATGATGACATTGTAACCACCGATTGGAATTCCTTGGTAACGGTCATTAAAGTAGTTATTATCAAAAGTCAAACGAACAGGAAGACGTTTGATGATAAATGGTGGAAGGTCTGTGGCAGAACGTCCCCATTGTTTTTCAGTGTATCCCTTGATCAACTTTTCGTAGATATCAGGACCAATCAACTTGATAGCTTGTTCTTCCAAGTTTTTAGGTTCAACATCTTTCATATCAGCCGTTTGCTCAGCAATCTTGTACTTAACTTCTTGAGGAGTCTTAGTGCCCCACATAGCATAAAATGTATTCATGTTAAATGGAAGGTTGTAAAGACTGCCCTTGTAGTTAGCAATTGGTGAGTTGATATAGTTATTAAACTCAGCAAATTGGTTGACATAATCCCAAACTTTTTTATTTGAGGTATGGAAAATGTGGGCACCATACTTGTGAACATTAATACCTTCAACATCCTCACAGTAGATATTACCACCGATGTGATTACGCTTGTCAATCACTTTTACTTTTTTACCGCGTTTTGTAGCTTCATGTGCGAAGATTGCTCCAGACAAACCAGCACCAACAATCAGATAATCGTACATAGTTATCTCCCTATTTCTTTATTAATTGCTGTTTCAACTCTTTCAGATTTACCACCTTGAAGAGCAAAATCAAGGTTCCATAGATGATTGCGCCACATCCAGCATACAAAACAACATTCAGAGTCGGCGAAAGATGGACAATGGACTTGACAAATAGCAAGAGACCATACATGAGTCCTGAAGCGAGCACAATCTTCATCATTGAGCCCATAATCGGCACTTCTTTAAGATAAGTCCGTGTGAAGTAGAGTTGAATCCCCCATACCAAGCCTTCTGTCAATACTGATACAATCGCAGTTCCAATAAAGCCCAGTTTTGGTAGGAAGAGTAGGTTCAATCCGACACTGACAATGGCAGGAACAGTAGTCGAAATCATAAATTCTTTATTTTTATTATGAGGAATCAGGATTTGAATTCCCATGATATTGGTCCATCCGATAAAGAACATTCTAAAAATCATAATGGCAATAGCATAACGCGCATCCTGGAAATCCTTCCCTAGGAAGAACTGAACAAAGTCATCATTGACGATTAACATACCGGCAATAATGGGGAAAATGACCAAATTATAGATTAAAAAAGACATTTGGTGCATCTTATTGACAGCCTTATGGTCCCCTGAGGATAAGAGGCTCGATACCCGAGGCAACATGACGCTCCCCAGTGAGGTCACCAAGGTCAACAAAATATTGACGAGTTTTAAGGCCTGATCATAAATCCCCACATCCTTTGTAGATGCAAGAGCTCCCAGCATGGTCCGATCCAAAGTTACATAGAGGGAAATGGCAATCTGCGGTAAAAAGAGCAGAATGACTGGCTTTAAATGTACCCGTGCATAAGCCATATCAAAATGGGCTTTCCCAATAAATTCACGGGCAGGAAACCACATACTGAGCTGACCTAAGAGCTCAAAAATAGTCAGTAAGAATACATAGAGATACAGATCTTTCGCAGACTTGACAAACAAGAAGATCGAAATCACTCCAACCATTTTGACCGTGATATTCCGAACCGTAATCTTACGAAAGTCCTCTAATCCCTGAAAGAGCCAGGAAATGTCGAGGCCCTTTGAGACCAAGCTGAGCCCTAGGATATAGGCAACAGGATTTTGCATGGAAGGCAGGGTCACACATAAAAGAACATAGAGGGTCAGGGACAGAATCGTAGCCCCCAACTGGAGGGTATAAATCCCCCAGAAATTCTTTTGGATATCTTTGCGGTGTCCTGAGATCTCTTTGGTTCCATAATTGGCCACTCCTAGAGTCGCTAAAAGAATAAAATAGGTGACAATGGAGTTAAAATAGCCATAGGTCCCCAAGTCATTCGAGCTAAAAACCCGTGTTACATAGGGGGTGGTAACAATGGGAAGAATAATAACTAATAATTGATAAGATAAATTATAAGCATAATTTTTTAAGACTTTCATTGGACTCCTTCAACTCCATCAATTCGATGAGGGTTTCTACGGCTCTTTCTAGTGAGAAGCCTTTTAGGTCCTCGCTACCCTTACTAGCCAGAGCATGGCGGAGATCAGCATCCTCAATAGCTCGTAAGATATTGGCTGCAAGGGCTTGAGGATCATTGACTGGAGACAACAAAGCATTGGTATCATTTGCATATTCAAAGACACCCTTATAGGCAGTTGAAACCAAAATACAGCCACAGGCCATACTCTCTGCTCCGGTCAGACCAAATCCTTCATTGACACTAGCACAGACAAAAATCGCTGCCTGATTATAGAGGGCTCTCAATTGAAGGGCTGTTTGGTTTTGATGATAGCTGATCCATTCTTTATCAATGTCCCCTCTCTTTTCACGCGCACCAAACATGGTTACATGGAGATCTGGATAACGTTTGCGAACTAATTCCAAAGCTTCTAGTGCGACTGGAATTCCCTTGTGTTCTCCATAGTGATAGAGCATAGCAATTTCCAGTGGATTTCTTTCTTCGATGGGCTTGGCTACAGAAAAAGCATTGGTGTCAATCGGATTCTTAAGGAGCTTCACTTCTGGATCATAGGGGTGAACCATATCATAAAGCCACTGGGAGACGACAATATTGGTCATCCCCATTTGGTAGGTCTGGTAGACATCCTCATCCGAAAAGGACCAATTCTCAAAATCTTGAATCAGGTAATACTTGCGCCCACATCGCTTGGGTAAGTCATGGACGATCTCTGCTGTATTGACAGCTGTCGCAAAAACCACATCTGCATCCGGAAAGTGGGTCTCATTGCGATAAGGGGTCGCGATTTTTTTGACCCGTTTATCGAGAGGAAACCACTTGGGATAAAAATGTTTATAGATATGGGACAAGTAATATTTGATGGTATAATTCTTAATTCTTGTAAACTTTTGATTGGTGAAGCAAACAAGTGAGACTTCATGCCCTTTATCGACTAGTCGATTGGCATATTCAAAGACGACTTTAAAGCCACCAACTGGCACATCTGGTAAAGACGGCAAGCAAAAAGTAATTTTCATTGATTTCTCCTATTGTAGGCCAATTCTTTCTGTTTTGGTTCCCGCTCGTGCAGCCATGACTCCCCATACCATGTAGAACAAGAAAAGGGTGATATTGTTTGCGAAAAAGTCAAAAAAGAACATTTCAATCAAGGTCATGACTAGAAATAGGAAGATAAAGCGATCAAAAGGCTCCTTGGTGTCTAAAGAAATAAGATAAATAACCAAGCCAACTGTTAGCAAGATAGAGCCAATTATACCGGCTTCTACCAAATAGGTGGTCAACATAGAATCTGTTGTTTGAAAACCAGCAAAAAATGAATACTTAGGTAAAAAGTCATATACTGTAGAGGCATATCCACCTCCTATCAAGGCTTTTAGAGGGCGCTCAGCCATATAAGGAGATACATTTTGCAAGGTCCCAAATCTCTGCCCTAAAGATCCATCTGAGAATCCCATGGAAAAGATTCGGCTGAATCGGGTTGAAACGAGAGCTACAACTCTTCCAACAATCCCAGTGACATACAAGGCAATTGCTACAATCGGTGTCCCAATTACCCAGGTTAGTCTAGCTTTTCGAGCAAAAAATAAATAATAAATCACCATGATAACAATAAAGGTGATCCAAGCCATCCGAGACTGGCTGACAATCAGGGCAAAGAGAACTGCCCCCTTATAGAGGTAATCAATTGCTTTGTTCTTACTTGGGAAACTTAAGCCTAAGAGCCATCCCACTAAGAGGACATAGGCAAAATAGGTATAGTGAGTGAAGAAGGAGCTAGGGTAATACACAATATGTGAAAATTCATTCATCCGATTAATCCACTCTGCGGCCCCTGTAGAAATAAAACTGGAAATTGGATTATGTCTTACATTCCACTCATAGATTCCAAAGAGTGCAAAAAACATAACAAAAGACTTGAGGCATTGAACAAAGAATAATTTAGATTTATTGCCATTTACCACCACCAATAAGCTAGCAACATAAAAAGCTATGATTGGTAACATTACATAACGAATGACTAAATTTGTAAAACTAGCGGATGAGCGAAAAAAGGCCCCACTGACAAAAATATAATAAACAGCAAACAATACTAAATAAACACTATTTTTGTTTAAGCGAATGATGAGCCCTTTTGAAAAAATCCTATGAACCAGCACTAAAACAAACATAGGGAGGATGAGAGTTAAATTCATATTACGATAATATGCAACTCCAATAATAATCCAAAGAGAAAATATCATATAGGTAATGAGTCTACTTCTTTGGGATAATCTATTCATGTTTTCTCCATTCTTGGATCTATTTTAACGTTTTTATAATATTTTTAATTGATGGAATTCTTAAATAGTAGTAAAGAATATAGTGAAAATAATGTTGGACTTTTGATTCTCGATTCAACTGTCTTAAAAAAGTGACCATTGATGGTTCAACTTTCGGAAATTTAATCCGTTTCAAACCAAAAATATTTGTCTTCGTACCAAAACCAATCGTATTGTTTTCATGAATACGATATCTTATTAATTTTTCATTTAAAAAACATACTTTTCCAATTTTTGAAGCAATTAATAATAATTGATGATCGTGATACAAGGTTCTATTATCAATTTTCAAATACAGTTCTCGTGTCTTCTTTGAAATACAATATGTAGCACCTTGGACAACATTCCCCAACATAAGGTAATCAAATGATAGATCAATAATTCTATCATTCTTTTTCTCTAATTCTGTGAAAAAACGATTGGAAACAAACTGTTCCGTAGTTTTTAAGTCACTACCGTTTTTATCAATTAAGCTAAAATTTGTACAAACAGCTTCACACTTGTACTCCTTCATAACTTCCAATGTTTTTTCAACTTTATCAAATTCCCAAACATCGTCTTGATCCGCTAAAAAAATGAAATCTCCAGTACAAGCTTCAATCGCATTATAAAAATTTTGAATATATCCTACATTTTCCCGATTC
>ERZ840057.518-NODE-518-length-39794-cov-4.719545_pt1 | contig 39794 bp, 33 predicted proteins | sample MGYA00519907_ERZ840057 | MGnify/ENA primary metagenome ERZ840057 (study PRJEB31850, sample SAMEA3708862) | human gut metagenome | biome: human gut; feature: human-associated habitat; material: faeces | place: China | collected 2014 ...
AATCCAACCGGCAAGAACAGAAAAAACGGATTCCAGGCTCATAAGCAGAGAAGCTGTGGCAGGATTTAATCCTTTCTGCCCGATAATCTGCAGGGTATAGCCGACACCAGAAGAGAGAAATCCGGCATAGAGAATCGGTATCCAGGCGTGCAGAAGGTTGGAAACGTTTACGGTTTCAAAGAGGGCCATACAGACAGCTGACAGGATCGAACAGGTAAAAAACTGAATGCAGGACATTTTGATGCCGTCGACAAGCGGAGAAAAATGATCAATAACTAGAATATGTATGGTAAATCCGAGAGCACAGGCAAGCACAAGAAGATCGCCCTTCTGCAAAGAGAAGGATCCGTCTGTCATGCAGAGCAGATAGAGACCGGCAACGGCAATGAGAACTGCGAGCCAGACCTTCGGTTGTACTCGTTTTCGGAGGAACAGGCCGCAGACCGGAACAAGGACGATGTAAAGTGCGGTGATAAAACCGGCCTTTCCGACGGTTGTGTACTGAATGCCGATCTGTTGCAGAGCTGAGGCGGCAAACAGTGCGATGCCGCAGAGAATACCGCCCGCCCAGAGCGTTTTTGACTGTGTGCCATTTTCTGACGAAGCATCTGGAGGTAGGGTTCGCTTTTTACACGAGGAGAAAAAGACAATCAGCGGAAGAAGCGTAAGTCCGCCGAGCAGGTTTCGTGCCGCGTTGAATGTAAAAGGTCCGACATAATCCATGCCGGTCTGCTGTGCGACAAAGGCAGAACCCCAGATCGCAGCGGTCAGAAGCAGAAGCGCTGACTGTCGGTACTTATGAGAAACAGTATTCATAATAGAAAAAACCTCCTGAAATTGATACGATATTCATCATAGCACAAACAGATGGAAAAAGCGAACGGAAAAATGTCTGAAAAGACGGAAAAATGGTACAAATAATCATAATGACGAAACAGTGCAGATATTGCGAAAATGGATATGTGAAAAATGAGCAGAACAAAGGAGATTAAAAAGGGAAAAACGAGCAATTCAACCAACACAAAACAAAAAAAGAACACCAAAAACAAAAAATAGACACTGTTTTTCTAACAGCCTTTGTGTATAATGAACTCATCAAGCAAGAACGAAAACCTTAAGGAGGTAAAAAGTATGAAAAAGCGTAACATGAAAGTCCTTGCACTGTTAATGACAGTGACAATGGCAGGAACGATGCTTGCTGGATGTGGAGACAGCGGAAGTACAAGCACCGGTTCATCCGGAGGAGCAACAGCATCCTCCAGCGGAACAGCAGATGCATCAAGCGATGCCACAGCAGCATCTTCCAGCACAGCAGATGCTTCCAGCGAAGATACCACAGGTTCAGATGATGTGGTAGGAGAGCTTCCAAGAAATGAAACTCTTTACTTCGCAGGACAGCAGTGGGGTACCGTCAACGATTACAACCCAATGTCCGCAAACTCAAACAATGCAATGGTTATAGCACAGGGCGATGCTTCACGTGTACTTGTTTATGAAACTCTTTATATGTGGAATCCACTGGATGCAAAAATGTATCCGTTGCTTGCAGACGGAGATCCAGTATGGAACGACAATCGTACCGAGATCACAGTGAAAATCAAAGCTGACGCAAAATGGAATGACGGCACACCGGTTACTGCAAAAGATGTAGCAGCTACCTATCATGCACATGTAGATTACAATTCTTCTACCGGCGCTGAAATGAAGAGCTACATTGCAGATGTTGTTGCACAGGATGACAGTACCGTAGTCTTCAAACTGACAACCGATGACTCCGGCGAAGCAGTTAACCCGGTTCTTGCGGAAAGATATCTGCCGATGCTCTACATCATGCAGGAAAATTATTTAAAGACCGTAGCTGACAGAAACAACAACGATGCTGAAGCAATTAAAATGGATAAGATGGACGATCTGGTAACTTCCGGACCGTACAAAAAATACTTTGACAATGACCAGAACGTAGTTCTGATCCGCGATGATAATTATTGGGGACAGGCAGATTCCATGTGGGGTAAGCTTCCGGTTCCGAAATATATTTCTCACCCGATCTTTAAAGATAACGCAGCAGCTACCACCGCATTCCAGAATGGTGATATTGATGTGGCACAGATATTCATCACAGACCTTCAGAAATTGTGGTTAGAGCAGGATCTTCCGGTTTCTACCTATGTTGATGAAGCACCGTATCAGCTGTGTATGACAATGCCTACCCTGTTCTTTAATACAGAAGTAGAAGGACTGGATCAGGTAGCTGTTCGTAAGGCAATCGCTATGGCAGTTGACTACGATCAGGTTATTTCTTCAGCAATGTCCGGACAGTCTCCTACTTTCGCAGATGTTCCGCGTTCTGTCATGAACCCGACCGATGCTGAGCAGGCTATGGTGGATCAGGATGCCTTAAAAGAGTATCAGTGGTCCAATGCCGATGTAGAAGGTGCTAAGAAGCTTCTGGACGATGCCGGAATCGTAGACACCGACGGAGACGGAATCCGTGAGTACAACGGAAAGAACCTTTCCTATAAGGCTGAGTGCCCGACAGGATGGTCTGACTGGAATGCAACCCTTGAAATCGTAGCAGCAGCAGGAAAGAATATTGGTATCAACATTGAGACCTACTTCCCGGAAGCAGCAAACTTTAGCACCGATTACAGCACCGGAAACTTCGAAATCACCATGCAGTCCGGTCCTGGTACATCAGTTGCCAACCCGTACATGAGATGCCGTTTCTTCATGAGCTCTGATTACAACGATCTTGAGGTTAACTTCAGTGGTAACTTCGGTCATTATCAGAACGACCGTGTAGATGAAATCCTTGCAGCAATTCCTCATGAGACCGATGATGCAAAACTGAAAGATTACTATACAGAACTTTCCAAGATTATGCTGGAAGATTGCCCGTGTGTACCGTTGATGTACAGACCGCAGGTATTCCACGAAGTAAACGAGTCCGTATGGACCAACTATCCGCAGAAAGACGATGGAACCAATGTTCCTCCGATGGACTGCACCGATGGTTATGGCGTAGCAGCACTGTACAATCTGGAACTGATTGACGGCTGATTTGCCAAACAGAAAGAAAGCACACACTGAATTGTAACAGAGGCGGCCGGAGCCGGGGTGCTCCGGCCGCTTTTGCAAAATCAGAAGGAGGGTTCCTCTATGAAAGGAATGAAAAAGTATTATACGCAGAAGATCATGTGGTATCTTTTGACGTTAGTCTTTGCAGTGCTGCTGAACTTCATTCTTCCGCGTCTGATGCCGGGCGATCCGGTTTCAACTATTGCGTCCAAATCGGTAGAAGGTATGACCGATGCGACTGCAATTCAGAAAGTATATGAAGACTATGCAGCGAAATTTGGTATTAACAAACCAATGTATGTCCAGTTTTTTACCTGGGTAAAAAATGCACTTCGCGGTGATTTCGGCATTTCTTTCAGCCAGTATCCGCGTACCGTATCCGATATTATTTCCAGTTCGGTTCTGTGGACCATATGTTTACAGCTTCCGGCCATTATTGTTGGATGGATTCTTGGTAACCTGCTTGGTGCAATTGCAGCTTACATGAAAGGTGTTTTCGACAAGGCAATCCTTCCGGCATTCCTGTTTATCAGTAACGTACCTGCCTTTGGTATGGCAACCGTACTTTTATTTGTTTTCTCACTGAAATTACATATTGCACCTGCAGCAGGCGGCTATGCGAGCAGTATGATTCCGCATATGAGCCTTGCTTTTATGAAATCTGTACTTTCACATTACCAGTTGCCGTTCTGGTCTATCGTAATCATCACGATCGGCGGCCAGGCTATTGGTATGCGTTCAATGTCAATTTATGAATTGAATGCCGACTATGTAAAATACAGTCGTTTCCTTGGAATCAAGGATCATACGATTGTGAAATATGTGTTCCGTAACGCAATGCTTCCGCAGATCACCGGTCTTGCAATGTCCCTTGGTACCATGATCGGCGGTAACCTGGTAGCTGAGATGGTATTCAGTTATCCGGGACTTGGAACAACGATGCTCTCAGCAGTTACCGGCCAGGATTATCCGCTGCTTTCTGCCTGTACGTTAATCATTACTATCATGGTTCTGCTGGCCAACCTGCTTGTTGAACTTCTGTATGCAGTCATTGACCCACGTGTCAAAGCATCCCAGCAGGATTAGAAAGGAGAATACGCTATGAAAAATACAATCAAACAGATTTTTCATTCAGGAAAATTCGTGACAGGATTTGTAATCTTCTTGGCAATTCTCCTGACTATTATCATCTATCCGCTTGTTGTGGCAAAAGATCCGCTGGCAATGATCGGAAACGGAAACTTTTTCAAACCGGGTACCTATCTTTCGATTCAGGACACCGTAAATTCCGGCAAAACGTATAAGATGAATGTTGATGCAACCGCATCCATCGTTGAAAGCAAACTGACAATGGACAACCGTTCTATGATGGCAGAATGGCTGGAAAAATACGGCGGTGTAGATGCCAGTGAAATCGATGTTACCGATGCAGAAGGTCTGATTGCTCTCTGGGAGGAAAAATATGACCCAAATGCAGAACAGAAAGGCCTTATCGCAGCAAAAAAGAAAAAATATCAGCGTCTTGACAAAGAGATCGATGGTATTTTAGAAGATGTTCCAACTATTATTGCCGAGAAAAATGAAGAGACCGGTGAGCTGGAAGAGGTTCAGAGCATCGACAGCAAGCAGTACATCAATGAAAAAGATGTCATTAACCGTCAGAACTTTGTTCTTGGTACAGATAACTTTGGTCGTGATGTTTTGACCGAGCTGATCTCTGCAACAGGTTCATCCCTGAAAATTGGTCTGGTTGCGGGAATCATTGCAACCGTGATCGGACTGTTCCTCGGACTTCTTGCAGGTTACCTTGGAGGTTTTGTGGACAACCTGATTCTGTTCTTTACCAACTTGTTCACTGTTATCCCATCCTTCGTTCTCTTGATCCTCATCTCCTACAGCGTAGGTGAGTCTCAGAGGGGAATCATGATGGTGGCACTCCTGATCGGAATTACCGCATGGCCGTGGACAACACGTTCCGTACGTTCCCAGGTTATTTCTCTTCGAAACCGTGACCATGTAAACCTTTCCAAACTGTCCGGCCACAGCATGCTGCGGATTGTCCTTACCGACATCCTTCCGTACGTTGCATCCTACGTTGTTATGGCCTTCATTCTCCAGATTTCCTCCGGAATTCTGGCAGAGGCACAGCTTTCTATGATCGGACTTGGACCGGCAACCACAAAGACTGCAACACTTGGTCTTATGATGCAATGGGCAACCCAGTACAATGCACACTTAAACGGTGCATGGTGGGCATATTTCCCGGTCATTCTTGTAATCGCACTTATTTCATTCTCTCTTAACCTGATGAACACCGGTCTTGACCAGGTATTCAACCCGCAGTTAAGAGACTAAGGAGGCAGCTATGGGAAAAGTAATGCTGGAAGTAAACAATCTGAAAACGAAATATGTAACTCGTTTTCATGAAGATGTATACGCCGTAGACGGAGTCTCCCTGAAGATTGAGGAGGGAAAATCCCTCGGTGTAGCAGGTGAGTCCGGCTGTGGTAAATCGACGCTGGCACTGTCCCTGATGGGCTATTATTTCGCACCGCTTCACTACATCAGCGGCGATATTATCGTAGATGGAAGAAAAATTTCCGGAATGAAACCAGACGATGTCCGGAAAAATATTCTGGGCAATGAGATCGCCTACATTCCGCAGGCAGCAATGAATGCTCTGAACCCGACACAGAAAATCATCCGATTTGTAGAAGACGTTATTCATGCGCATGATCCGAAAATGCCGAGAAAGGATATTTATGATCTGGCAAAAGAACGTTTTCAGATCTTAGGCCTGCCGGAGGAGGTACTGCAGAAGCATGCGGTTGAGCTTTCCGGAGGTATGAAACAGAGAACCGTTATCGCAATTTCGACCATTCTTTCTCCGAAGGTACTGATCGCCGATGAGCCATCGTCCGCGCTGGATGTAACTTCCCAGAAAATGGTTATTAAAATGATGCGTGATCTGATGGAAAAAGGATTTATCAAATCCATGATCTTCATCACACACGAGCTGCCGCTTCTTTACAACGTAACCGATGATATTATGGTTATGTATGCTGGACAGATTGTAGAAAAAGGTACCGCAAAAGAAATGGTATTCGATCCGCTGCATCCATATTCCAAAGGTCTGATGGGATCGATCATCGTTCCGGAGGAAGGTGTAAGAGAACAGAAGCTGACTGCAATTCCGGGAACTCCGCCAAACCTGAAGCATCCGCCGGAGGGCTGCCGTTTCGCAGACCGCTGTCCTTATGCACAGCCAACCTGCCGCGGTATGAAACCAGAGGTCATCGAACTGCCGAACGGAAGAGAGTACCGCTGCCTGATGTCTGAGAGAAAGGTTCGGGAGGTGTATGCAAATGCGTGATGGTAAAGAATTAAAACCATGCCTCTCCGGAAGAGGCGTAACGAAAGTGTTTGGCTTTGGCGATGCAAAAACGGTCGCTGTAGACCATGTTGATTTCGATTTTCATGAAGGTGAATTTGTTTCTATCGTAGGAGAATCCGGATCCGGAAAAACAACCCTTTCGAAGATGTTGCTCGGGCTGATCAGCGTAACGGAAGGTGAAATTGATTTCCAGGGTAAACCAAGAGACATCTCGAACGGAAAGAAGAAAAAAGAGTACTGGAAGGGAATTCAGGCGATTTTCCAGGATCCGTTTGCTTCCTACAATATGTTTAAACGTGTAGATTCTGTTCTGCTGGATTGCATTAATATGCGCGGTGACAAGAATCTGCCGAAAGAAGAAAAAGAACGTCTGATGACAGAGGCCTGCAGCTTTGTAAACTTAAAATACGCAGAACTGACAAACAAATATCCATTTGAGCTGTCAGGAGGCCAGATGCAGCGACTGATGATTGCACGTATTTTCCTTCTGAAACCAAAGATTCTGCTTGCCGATGAGCCGACGTCTATGATTGATGCCTGCTCACGTGCAACGATCCTGGATATGCTGCTGAAGTTGCGTGATGAGATCAATATGACGATTATCTTCATCACCCACGATATTGGTCTTGCTTACTATGTATCCGATAATGTTTATATTATGGAGCATGGAAAATTTGTGGAATCGGGACCGGCAGAAGAAGTAATTCTTCACCCGACAGCAGCGTATACCAAACGTCTGATCAGCGATGTTCCAAAGATTTATGAACCGTGGGATCTGACAACAGTATAACAATGGTACGAAAGCTGTTTCCCTGGAATCATGCTTTGCGTCATATATGAGTCTTGCGAAAAGAGAGACGGTGCACGGAAAAAAAGTGTACCGTCTTCTCTTTTTGTCAATAATTTTTCTGAAAAAATTGCTTTTTAAAGAAAAAACTGGTAAAATTAGTAAGGTTACAGAACCGAAAAGAAAACTGGGGGATGAAAAATGCGAAACTGGTTTCGCGGACTGAAACTGAACCAAAAATTTACCGTAACAACGTTGATCTTTATTTTTATTCCGCTTTTTGGCATGATGTGCTTTGGGTTTAGGAGTATCAAAAAGAATGCCATAGATCATGGGGTAAATGAAGCAGTAACGGCAATAGATCTTACCTGTGCGGAGGTGAATGCAAAAGCGAATGCCTGCTCAATGGTTGTAGATACGCTGCAGGAGTATGAACCGTTGGAAAAATATCTTCTTCATCTCAGGAGGGGAGAGGAGATCTCGGAGAGCTATTATCAGCAATTTCGAAACAACAGCATCAGCATAATCGATAAAATGCAGGAGGCAATGCCAGATCTGTACCAGATCCATATTTTTGCCATGGCAGATGGTTTTCTGGAGCAGCAGCCGATCCTGTACCAGAAGGAAAAGATGAAAAACTGCGCCTGGTACCGAAGCTATCAGGGCGGAGGACAGTGGTTTTTTGACATACAGGAAAAAAATATTATCTCCGGTACAAAAAAAGAAGGTTCCCATTTGATGACTTATGTACGGGAACTGCGGGATCAAAGCGGAGGAAGGCTTGGCGTGATCGAGGTATCCATGCGTATGGTAGACATATTTCCCGAAATTTATCGATCCGGTGACAGCAGCTGGGCCTGCTTTGTTGATGAAAATTGGAATTTATATGACTGCGGAAAAACAGCGGCAGCCTGCAAATGGCAGTCCTATCGGGGGCTGATTCTGTTCCGGGCAGGAATCCGTGACAGAAAAGAGAGTCAGCAGAGCGCGGTGATTGACCGGAAAAACGTTGCAATTGTGCTTCGGAAAGTCGATAAACTCAATGGAATGTTTGTAACACTGACCAATTTGGATGATGCAACCGGAAACATGATCAAACAGCAGCAGAGAATGCTGCTTGAATTTGTCGGCTTCGGGCTGCTTCTGATTGTGGTGGTCAATCTGATTGTGCGTGGCCTGCTGAAGGAGTTTTATGACGTCCTGTGTGAGATGCGTCAGATTGACAATGGAACAACAAAGATAAAGGTTTGTTACAGCGCAGAAGAGATGCGGGAAATGAGCTATGGTATCAACGGAATGCTGGAGAGAATTCAGAAACAGAACGAGGAAAGCATCAAAAGGGAGGCAGCGCTGAAAGATACGGCAATCCGGGCAATGCAGAACCAGATTAACGCTCATTTTATTTATAATGTTCTGGAATCCATTAAGATGATGGCTGAGATTGATGAAGAGTATACGATTTCCGATGCGGTAACAGCACTTGGTGAAATGCTGCACTACAATATGCGCTGGAATAAATTTCTGGTAACCGTTCAGGATGAGATGAATTATATTCAGAACTATGTGGAACTGATGAATCTGCGGTATGATTTCACAATTACATTATCTGTTCAGATACCGGAAAATTTGTATCGGCAGGATATCCCCAAGATGTCTCTTCAGCCGATTGTGGAAAATGCAATCACACATGGAATTGAGGAGCTGGATGCAGACGCCGTCATTGAAATCAAAGGAATAGAGCATGAAAAGAGCTTTGAGATTGAAATCACAGATTCCGGAATAGGCATGTCAGAAAAGCAGCTTGCAATTCTGAGACGTAAACTAAGAATGCGCCTGAATTCAGATACACAGCCGAAACATGGAATCGGGCTTCGGAATGTACAGGACAGAATCCACATTCAATTTGGAACAGAGTATGGACTGTCAGTTTATACAAAAGAGCATTGCTATACGAAGGTGAGCATTCATCTTCCCATCACGAGGGGGAAATATTCTCCGATGGATCAAGAGGGTGACGAGAAAGAGGAAGAAAAAGAAAATGAATACACTGCTGGTTGTAGAAGATGAAAAATTGATTCGACAGGGAATCGTGGCGATGATCCGGCGAAGCAGCGTGCCGGTGGAGGAGATTCTGGAGTGTCGAAACGGAGAAGAGGCATTGGAGATTTTGAGAAAACAGAGGGTGGACGTCATGTTCACTGATATCCGTATGCCCAAAATGGATGGTCTGACACTGGTCAACAAAATGGAGGAGTTGTCACAGAAACCTGTTGTTATTGTTTTGAGCGGCTATGATGAATTTTCCTATGCGGTTGAAATGATGAAACATGGAGTTCGGGACTATATTTTAAAACCGATCAAGCGGGAGACGATAGAACAGCTTCTGGAAAATCTGGAACGAGAGCTTTCGGAGACCCGGGAAACGGAAGAAGAGGAAGAACGGTGCTTTTTAAATCAGCTCCGTTATCTGATGATGAATGCAGAAATGGCCGAAGAAAACGAATGGATGGATATGGAAAGCAGGATCCGGCGATACATCGGAAACGACAGCTTCCGGATCCTGCTGACCAGCAAGGCAAATGGGGAACGGTTTTCGAAATGCAGCGGAATTCTGCTGGAAGGCGTAGAAGGAGGAGTTCTGTATCTTCTGCCGGAACCGGAGGCAGAGCGGATCATGAAAGAAAAAGATGAGAGATTTTGTCTCGGAGTGGGAAAAGAACATCGTTCTGTGATGGAAATTCCAGAGGCATACCAGGAAGCACTGCTGGCCCGGGAAATGGCATTTATACAGAAAAATCCTGTGGAAGAATATCAGAAAAAATGTTTTGAGGAAAAGCCGGAGCTGGCACAGTTTCAGGAAAAATTTATTCTGCAGGTGCCAACGGACCGGGCAGATACTGTGCTGCGAAAAATGCGGAACTGGTATTTTGAGGCGGCGCATCAGAGGGTCTCCCCCTATCAGCTTCTGACAGTGACGGAAGCAATCTGCAAAGAACTGGATCTTTTTTACCGCGTGCCGGAAAAACAGGAAAAATGTCCGCGTCCTCTGCAGTACCGTGATGCAGATCTGTTTCTGGATGCGTTTGAAGAATGGATACACGTTTACAGGGAAAGCCTGAAAAGTCAGACAGCCGGAAAAGAAAAAATGGAAGAGGCAATTTCATATATTCGGGAAAATTATGCAAAAGATCTGAATATGGCAATGGTATCTAACCATATTTGTATGAATTATTCGCTGTTTTCAGCAGCGTTTAAAGAACATACCGGTGTGAATTTTGTGAACTATCTGAAGGAGATCCGCATTGCGGAGGCAAAGCGTCTGTTGATTCAAACAGAAGATAAAATTACGGAAATTGCCAAACAGGTTGGATTTGAAAATGATAAGCATTTCATGAAATCATTTAAAACGGCATGCGGCGTATCACCGTCTGAGTTCCGAAAAGATTATAAAATGGTTTCCAACGGAAAGGGAGGACAGGATGAGTAAAGAAAAAGAAACCGGAAAAGAGAAGGGAAGAATCCGCCAGCTGGCGCGGTATTACATTCCATATAAGGGATTGTTTTTTACCGACATGTTTTTTGCAATGCTTGGAGCAGCCATTACACTGGTGATTCCGCTGATTGTACGGTATATTACGAGTACGGTTGTGGAAAAGCCGCTGGAGCAGGCAACGGGTGAGATTATCCGCCTCGGTATTCTGATGATTGCTATGGTTCTGGTTGAAATGTACTGTAACTTTTATATTGCCTATTACGGCCATGTGATGGGGGCGCGGATTGAGCATGATATGCGGAACGAGATCTTCGGCCATTATCAAAAGCTTTCGTTTGCTTTTTTCGATAACCAGAAGGTCGGCCATCTGTTGTCGCGCATCACAAGCGATCTGTTCGATATCAGTGAGCTTTTACATCATGGGCCGGAGGATATTGTCATTTCGTTTATCAAACTGATCGGCGCGATGATTATTCTGTTTGTGGTAAATCCGATGCTGGCATGTGTGCCGCTTGTGGTTATTGTGGTGATGCTGCTGTTTGCGTTAGTGATGAACAGCCGCATGAAGAGTGCATTCAAGGAAAACCGCCGCAGAATTGCGGATATCAACAGTCAGATTGAGGACAGTCTTTCGGGGATCCGTGTTGTCAAATCGTTTGGAAATGAGACAGAAGAGATGCGTAAGTTCAATGCGGGAAATGACCGTTTTGTCGATTCGAAGAAGGTCAGCTACCGCTATATGGGAATTTACAATTCGGGAATGGGAGCCTTTTCGACGCTGATTACCGTTATTTCGCTGATTGTCGGCGCATTGCTGATGACAGGTGGGAAGCTTGGGGCGGCGGATCTGGTTACCTTTCTTCTGTACATCAACAACTGTACAGATCCGGTGAAAAAGCTGGTGAACTTTACGGAGCAGTTCCAGAATGGTTATTCCGGTTACGAACGTTTCCTGGAAATTATGAGCATCGCACCGGACATCCAGGACAAGCCGGATGCACTGCCACTGAAGAATGTGCAAGGAGAAGTAACCTTTGAAAACGTTTCGTTCCATTATGAGGAGTCGAAGGAGAATGTGTTAAGCAATGTGAATCTGCATGTCCCGGCAGGAGACTATGTGGCGCTGGTGGGCAGCTCCGGCGCCGGAAAGACGACACTCTGTTCTCTGCTTCCGCGTTTTTACGATGTGACAGAAGGAAGGATTCTACTGGATGGAAAGGATATCCGCGATGTGAAATTGAAGGATCTGCGCGATGAAATCGGTATTGTGCAGCAGGATGTGTACCTGTTTGCGGGAACGATCATCGACAACATCCGCTATGGCAGACCGGATGCGACCGACGAGGAGGTCATCCGCGCAGCGAAAGCGGCCAATGCACATGAATTTATCATGGAGCTGGCGGACGGCTACGACACCGATATCGGCCAGCGCGGCGTAAAACTTTCCGGTGGCCAGAAACAACGGCTTTCCATCGCCCGCGTATTCCTCAAAAACCCGCCGATCCTGATTTTCGACGAGGCAACCTCAGCGCTCGACAACGAAAGCGAAAAAGTCGTCCAGAAATCTTTGGAACTTCTGGCGAAAGACAGGACAACCTTCGTGATTGCACACCGGCTGTCCACAATCCGGAATGCAAAGCGGATTCTGGTGCTGACGGAGAATGGAATTGCGGAGGAAGGCACACATAAGGAACTGCTCGCGAAGGGCGGGATTTATGCGCATTTGTATGAGATGCAGTTTTGATGAAAATTTCATTAGTATGACAGAAAGGCAGCGGAAGAGAAACCGCTGCCTTTTTTGACACTTTCTTATTTTCTTCATACTCTATAAAGAACAGAAAATGAAAGAGGAACATGGTATGGATTCATCCCGTATGAATCGCGGCTGCTGCGGTGCGAACAATATGCAGAACCGCCGCGCCGCTTCAAACAATATGGAACTGAAGATGGAACCAAGGAATTTCCCGCGGAAAATGCAGCATGTAGATCATATGATACCTGCAATGGCGTACGTTCCGATGCAGCGGTTTGAACAGATCTATGATCTTTCCGCTGCATTAAAAAATGGAACCTTATTCCCGGAACTCTGTAAACCATTCTGTGGAAAGGGAGGAGGAGAGTGCCTATGATGCCGCAGATGCCATCCCGTGAAAAGCTGCTCGCCTGGATTGATCAGGTCAGCTTTGCTGTTGTTGAAATGAACCTTTACCTCGACACCCACCCGGAGGATGAAGATGCACTTGCCTTTTTCCGGGAAAAAGTGGAGCTTCGAAAAGAAGCACTGAAACAGTACGCCGAACAGTACGGCCCGCTCACGATCGATACCGCCAACGACCGCATGAGCCGTTCTTTCGAATGGGTTATGCAGCCATGGCCGTGGGAAGTCAACCGGAAAGGAGGGTGCTGACGGATGTGGAATTATGAAAAACGCCTCGAGTATCCTGTAAACATCACGGCACCAAACCCCAAAATCGCCCAAATTATCATGAGTCAGTACGGTGGACCGGATGGAGAGATGGGCGCATCCATGCGGTATCTCTCTCAGCGTTTCACAGCACCGAACCGAATTGTAGCGGGGGTGTTGAATGATGTTGGGACAGAAGAACTCGCACACCTTGAGATGGTTTCAACGATCGTTCATCAGCTCACCTGCAATCTTTCTCTGGAAGAAATTCAGAACTCTGGTTTTGCCAATTACTATGTAGACCACACAACTGGCATCTGGCCGCAGGCGGCTGGCGGAGTTCCGTTTAATTCTTGTGAGTTCCAGTCGAAAGGTGATCCTTTGACAGATTTGTTCGAAGATCTCGCTGCAGAACAGAAAGCCCGGTCAACGTACGACAACATCCTTCGCTTGGTAAAAGATCCGGAGGTAGCTGATCCGATTCGTTTCCTGCGGGCGCGTGAAGTTGTGCATTTCCAGCGTTTTGGTGAAGCACTGCGTTCTGTACAGGATGAATTGAATTCGAAGAACTTTTATGCGTTTAATCCGTCGTTTGATGCAAAGACTTTCTGTGCGGCACCGCAGCCAGGGGCAGGTCAGGGGAATTGCTGCACAAGATAGTAAATTAAAAATCAAAGAACAGCACACCACTGGAAAATCCCATCTGAAAAACAGGTGGGATTTTTTGGGTTTACAGTAAGAAAATCTTATCCAGTCGTAAATCATTATCCCATCATAATATAGAAAAAAGACTTTCAAAAACAGAACAGCCAGAAAGGATGTTCCATGGAAGCAATGAATTATGTAAAGCCCGAACTCATCGTCGTTGCGTTCGTGCTGTATTTTTTCGGTGTTGCTTTGCGGCAGGCGCAGGCGGTGAAGAATAAGTACATTCCGCTGATCTTAGGCGGCATCAGCATGGTGCTGTGTGCGGTTTGGGTGATGGCGACGAGTGAGATTGAGACGGCGAAGGAGGGGGCGATGGCGGTTTTTACGGCGGTCACGCAGGGGATTCTGGTGGCGGGGCTGAGCAATTATGTGAATCAGATTATCAAGCAGATCCATAAGCCGGAGTGAACGGCGCTTCAAAAAATCTGTGTTATGCCGGAGCAGTCTGAACCGTCAGAAAGGGGAGAATATGAGAATTGATCGGTCGTATCTTGGCAATCAGAATACGTATGCGGAAAACAATCCCAAATGTATCGTAGTCCACAACACCGACAACTTCGCAGCAGGTGCCGATGCGCGGGCACATGCGAGAGCACAGCATGACGGGAATTTCCAGAACATTTCCGCACACTATTACGTCGATGACGGTGACACAGCCTACCAGGCGGCACCGCACAGCCGGGGGTGCTGGCATGTCGGCATTAATTACGGCGGAAAAAATCTGTTTCAGCAGTACGGCAACAAGAACAGCATCGGTGTGGAGATGTGTGTGCAGGCCGGGTATAATTATGAAAAAGCATTTGAGAATACTGCGGCACTGGTGCGGGAGATCATGCGGGAGACGGGGATTCCGCTGGAAAGAGTCTATCGTCATTATGACATCTGCAGCAAATACTGTCCGAGCCAGATCATGAACCGCGGTGACTGGGACCGCATGAAGCGGATGATCGGAAGCGGTGCAGGGAGCACAGGAACGGGAACAGCAGGCAGCGGAACAGGAAAAACGTATGCGCCCGGGATCTATCAGGTGCAGACAGCGGCCCTCAACATCCGTCAGGCACCGGATGCGGACAGCAGGATTGCCGGAACGATCCGGGATCAGGGAAGCTACACGGTGACGGAAATCCAGAACACAAGCTGGGGACGGCTTCTCTCAGGGGCAGGCTGGGTCAACTGCCATACAGCGTATTGCCGTTATGCCGGTCCCGCAAAAGAAAAATCGGCAGAGACAGCAAAGTCATCCGGAAAGACAGTCGCAGAGGACGGAATCTGGGGCGAAAATCTGACGCGCCGTCTGCAGGAACTTTTCGGCACACCGCAGGATGGAAAAATCAGCAATCAGCTGGCCGTCAACCGGAAATTCTGTGATGGCATCACAGCCGCCGAGTGGGACAGTACGCCAAAAGGCGGATCGGCCCTTGTAAAAGAAATGCAGAAATGGGCATCGGCCGGCATGGACGGCTATATCGGTCCGCAGACAATCATCGCCTGGCAGAAAAAACTCGGCACGCCGATCGACGGCACAGTAAGCAGCCCATCCGCCATGGTAAAAAAACTGCAGAAGTGGTGCAACCAGAAATAGAAAAAAGAATACTCAAAGACCCGGTTTTGTGTTATACTGGAAGATAGTTTAAAATGAACAGAAAGAAAAAGAGCTTCAAAAAAGACTCGAAGTGTCAAATGTAAAATACAAAAGAGAAAAAATAAAGGTAATTTTTGCATACAGATTCATCGGGGGGAATTGCGGCTGACAGGAGAGAACAACAGCAGATGAGAAAAAAGGCAGTAAAAAATGCAGGAATGATACGAATTTATCTGAATATGGCATGGAAACTTTTGCAGAAAAACCTGCTTAGCATCGTGATATTTGAGACGGTCTACCGCCTGTTTTCCAACCAGCTGGTTTCAAGACTCGCCAATGCGGCGATCAACTTTTCCTTAAAACAGCTGGGAACGAGTTATATGACATCGGAAAACTTCAACAAGATCATGCTGCATCCGCTGACCCTTCTGCTGATTTTTGGAATTCTGCTTGTTTTCTTTTTCTGTATGCTGTTTGAAATCTATGCTGTCATGGCGGCTCTTGAGGCCTCCTGGAAACGAAAACGGATTTCCGTTCCTGTCATGATGCTTGCCGGCGGAAGAGGAGCCGCACAGTTTGTGCGCGCCCGCCCGTGGACCTGGTTTTTCTACATGGCAGCGAGCTTCCCGTACCTTTGGCTGCACAGCAGCTACAGCGCCATCCGCAGTATGAAACTGCTTCAGGTTTCCCTGACGAAGATTTTCAATGCCTTCCCGGCATACTGGATCCCGGTGGTGCTGACGATTCTGCTTGTCGCGTTCTCGTTTGTGTTTTCCTACACCATCCCGTTCCGGTGCATGATGACGGAAAAAGAGAAAAATACCCATCTGCGGGTGCGCCAGACACTGGAAAAACGCGTGCTGCGTGAGCTTGGCATCAACGTCTCTTTCCAGGTGATGATTTTTCTGATTACGTGGGTTCTGTATCTGATTTTCGGAACGGCTGTCGTTGCCTATGCAAAGCTGGTGAAAACGCCGTCTACCGTTGTCAGTACCGTCATCGTCTACGGTGACTGGGTCAAATCGACGATGAGCCTGATCGGCGGAGCGTTCGGACTTGTCGGAAGCATTACGTATCTGTATCTGATTTTTATCCGTTCCTCCCGAAAGGGCTACCAGAAGAGCCGGACAACGAAAAAGCCGAGCTCGAAGCTGGTACGCACCTTCTGCGGTCCGGTAACGGCGGTGGTTCTCACGATCGCCATGCTGGCGGGAGAAACGGTTTATCTTGTATATGCCATGCGCGCAACACGTGCAGAGGCAACGGCTTCCTCCCAGTATATTTCGGTGTCAGCGCACCGGGGCGGAGCCAGAAAAGCACCGGAAAATACGATGAGCGCGATCAAATATGCAGTGGACAGCATGTCGGATTACGCGGAGATCGATGTACAGGAGACGAGTGATGGTGAGATTGTCCTTATGCACGACACAAATCTGAAGCGGACAACCGGTCTGAATGCCAGCATCTGGACCCTGACCTACGATGAAATCAGCCAGCTCGATGCCGGTGTACGATTCAACAAAAAATTCCGCGGCGAGCAGATTCCGAAGCTGGAAGAAGTCATCGCGTACGCGAAAGGAAAAATCAACCTGAATATCGAAGTAAAATACAACGGCCACAACCAGAATATTGTCAAAAAAGTGGTGAAAATCATCGAGGACAATGACTTTGTGGATCAGTGTGTGCTGACTTCCATGAACTACAATTTCCTCAGGCAGGCAAAGAAAATCAATCCGGATATCAAGACCGGGTATACGATGAAAATGTCGTACGGAGGCCTGGAGGATATGGACGCAGCGGACTTCTTTTCTGTAAAATATACGTACATCACCGAAAGCTTTGTAGAGCATGCGCACAGTCTTGGTAAAGAAGTCTGTGCCTGGACGCTGAATTATCAGGGAGATATGCAGCGGATGGTCAACTGCGGCGTGGACAACATTATCACGGACGATCCGGAGCTGGTGCGTAAGGTTATCCTCGGAACGACCGACCGAAATCCGGGCTTTGTCAGCCTGCTTGGCTATGCACTGAAATAAATGGAGGAAAACAATGGAGGTGGAAACTTCATGGCAGAGAAAGTAAACATGCCATCCCAGAAGAAAGAAAAGAAGAAAAAGAGGAAGAAAAAACTTCCTTCGGATTTTTATGATTATAACCTGCTGGCCTGCACGATTTTGCTGGTCAGCTTCGGACTGATTATGCTGTACAGCGCGAGCGCCTACGAGGCGGCCAGTACATTCAAGGGAAATGATATGTATTATTTCACGCATCAGGCGGGATTTTCCGCCGGTGCGCTGGTGCTTGCAATTGTACTTTCCAGACGGGTAGATTACCATAAACCGTGGTTTTACTGGATGGCAGCTTTCATTTACTGGGGCAGTATCGCTTTGATGGCAGCCGTTAAATTCACGCCGCTCGGCTACGAGGCTTACGGTGCGAGAAGATGGCTCCGCATCGGCGGTTTCAGCATGCAGCCGGCCGAGCTTGGAAAAATCGGAATTATTATGTATCTGCCGTGCATCATACTGAAAATGGGAAAAAATATGCGTACCATCCGCGCAAAATTATTCATCCTGTTTCTCGGCATGATCCAGCTGGGAGCCGCATGGAAGCTGACGGACAACCTGAGTACCGGAATCATTCTCGGACTGCTGGCCTGTGTCATTTTGTTCCTGGCGGACCCTGATGTGAAAAAATATCTCATCGGACTGCCGATTGTGCTGGTGATCGCGGCTGTCGTATATGTTGTGCTGAAAAATAATCTGCAGATCTTTGAGACGGCAAACGGCGGTTTTAGAGCCAACCGTGTGTACGAATGGCTTTCCGGCGGAAGTTACCAGATTCTGCAGGGACTCTATGCGATCGGCTCGGGCGGCTTTAAAGGAAAAGGACTTGGAAACAGTACGCAGAAGATCACGACCATTCCGGAGGCACAGAATGATATGATTTTTTCCATCATCTGCGAGGAACTCGGCATATTTGGCGCTCTTTTAGTGCTGCTGCTGTTCGGTTATCTTCTGTACCGTCTGTTTGTCATTGCGCAGAATGCGCCGGATGCGTACGGAATGCTGCTCACGAGCGGCGTTTTTGCCCATGTATCAATTCAGGTTATTTTAAATATTTGCGTAGTCCTGAATCTTATTCCGGCAACCGGAATCACGCTTCCGTTTATTAGTTATGGCGGAACTTCCGTAGCGTTTATGATTATTGAAATCGGTATTGCCCTGTGCGTTTCCCGCTTTATTGTCTTCCGCGATGGGCAGAACGCAGAACAGGGAGAGACAGCGGAAGAACAGTAAAAGTAGAAAAATCTATTGACAAATGCCGGAATAACAGATACACTTTTTTCGAAAGAAATACTGGCTGCCGGGTAGAGGCAGGAAGGAGCAGAACAATGTTAGAAAAGATAAAAGAAATTTTAGTAGAACAGCTCAACTGTGATGCAGACAGCATCAACGAAGATACCTCTTTTAAAGATGATCTGGGTGCAGATTCCCTGGATCTCTACGAGATGGTTATGGCATTAGAAGACGAGTACGGAATTGAAATCGACACCGACGAACTGACAGAACTTTCTACCGTCGGCGACTTTATGGAATATTTGAAACAGCACGGCGTAGAGGTCTGAAAAAGAGCATTGCCGCTGGCAAAAGTGGAAGGATGGTGCAGCTCGGAAGAAACGCCGGGCTGTTTTCCATTCTAAATAAATGGTGGAAGGGAACAGATAAAAGGATTGTTCCAGAAAAACCAGAAATCAGGAGAAAAGAAAAATGAGCAATGTAAAAACAAGATTTGCACCGAGCCCGACAGGCCGGATGCATGTAGGAAACCTGCGTACTGCCCTGTATGCGTATCTGATCGCAAAACACGATGACGGAACCTTTATGCTCCGTATCGAGGATACCGACCAGGAGCGTTTCCAGGAAGGCGCACTTGATATCATCTACCGTACCTTAAAAGAGACCGGCCTGGTACACGACGAGGGACCGGACAAAGACGGCGGCTGCGGCCCGTACGTACAGAGCGAGCGTAATGCAGCAGGTCTGTACCTGAAATACGCAAAACAGCTGGTAGAGCAGGGTGACGCTTATTACTGCTTCTGTGACGCAGAGCGCCTGAGCCAGTGCAAGCGTAACGTAGGCGGAAAAGAAATCTCGATCTACGACAAACACTGCCTTGGTCTTTCCAAAGAGGAAGTAGAGGCCAATCTGGCAGCCGGCAAACCGTACGTCATCCGTTTCAATATGCCGACCGAAGGAACCACAACCTTCCACGATGAGATCTACGGAGATATCACCGTAAACAACGAGGAGCTGGAAGACCTGATCCTGATCAAATCCGACGGATATCCGACCTACAACTTCGCAAACGTCATCGACGACCATCTGATGGGTGTAACCCACGTTGTCCGCGGTAATGAGTATCTGTCCTCATCCCCGAAATACAACCGTATTTACGAGGCATTCGGCTGGGAAGTTCCAGTTTACGTACACTGTCCGCTGATCACCAACGAGGAGCATCAGAAGCTGTCCAAACGCTGCGGCCATTCTTCTTATGAAGACCTGATCGATCAGGGCTTCTTAAAAGATGCCATTGTCAACTTCGTAGCCCTTCTTGGATGGAGCCCGGAAGGAAACCGCGAGATCTATTCTCTCGAGGAGCTGGTAAAAATCTTCGATTACCACCACATCAGCAAATCTCCGGCCGTTTTCGATATGACAAAACTCCGCTGGATGAACGGCGAGTACATGAAGGCAATGGACGACGAGAAGTTCTATGAGATGGCGCTTCCATATATCCAGAAGACAGTCCACCGTCCGCTCGATTTTAAGAAAATTGCAGCCATGGTAAAAACAAGAATCGAAGTATTCCCGGATATTGCAGACCTCATCGACTTCTTCGAGGAAGTTCCGGAGTACGACGCTTCGATGTACACTCACAAAAAGATGAAGACAAACGAGGAGACCTCCCTTGCACTTCTTCAGGAAGTAAAACCGCTGCTGGCAGCGCAGGAAGATTTCAGCAATGATGCTCTCTTTGAGATGCTCAGCGCATTCGGAAAAGAAAAAGGATACAAGACCGGTTATATTATGTGGCCAATCCGTACCGCTCTTTCCGGAAAACAGATGACACCGGCCGGCGCAACGGAAATCCTTGAGGTTCTGGGAAAAGAGGAGTCTCTTGCCCGCATCGACAAAGCGATTGAGAAATTATCCAAATGATATATAATGATTCACAAAAAAAAGCGGTGATGCATACCACCGGCCCCATGATGGTCCTTGCCGGACCGGGGTCGGGGAAAACCGCAGTGATTACGGGGCGGACCTGCCAGCTTGTAACGAGCGGCATTTCCGCCTCTCGTATTCTTGTCGTAACATTTACGCGTGCGGCGGCAAAAGAGATGAAGGAGCGGTATTTGAAGGCGATGGGAAAGACGAGTACCCAGGTCACCTTTGGAACGTTCCACGGGGTATTCTACGCGATTCTGCGCCATACGTACCGCATGTCCGGCAACAATATTTTAAGCGAGAAAGAGAAAAAGCGGCTGATGCGCGAGCTGGTCAACTACTATGCCAAAGACCTGGAGGAAGAGGATCTCGAGGAAAATCTGGCGCGCGAAATCAGCACTGTGAAGAACAATCAGATCCCGCTGGAACATTACTATTCCGCCTGTATGCCGCAGGAAAAGTTCCGCGAAATCTATGAGGCGTATGAGAAATGGCGGAAGGAGAACAAAAAACTCGATTTCGACGATCTGATGGTGCAGTGCAAACGTCTCTTTCTGGAGCGGCCGGAGGTCCTCCGCGCCTGGCAGCAGAAATTTCAGTATATCCTGATTGACGAGTTTCAGGACATCAGCCCCGTGCAGTATGAGATTGTGCGGATGCTGGCGCTGCCGGAAAATAACCTCTTTATTGTCGGGGATGACGATCAGTCGATTTATCAGTTCCGCGGGGCCAAGCCGGAGATCATGCTGAATTTTCCGAAAGATTACCCGGGCGCGGCGCAGGTAGTGCTCGATAAAAATTACCGTAGTACGGAATTTATCGTGAAGCGGTCCCAATGCCTGATCCACCACAACAAAAAGCGGTATGAAAAGGCGATTTCCACCGACAACGAGAAAGGCGCTCCGGTTGCAATCCGGGGATATAAGAACCCGCGCGAGGAGATGCGTGCCGTTGCCGAGGAGCTGCGGGAGGCGGAGAAAAACGGCTGTCCGTATGAAGAGATGGCGCTTTTGTTCCGCACGAATCTTGGCTGCCGGACAGCAGTAGAGGAACTGATGGAAGCACAGATCCCGTTCCAGATGCGGGATGCCCTGCCGGATCTCTATGACCACTGGATTGCGAAAGATCTGCTGACGTATCTGAATCTTGCGATGGGAAGCCGGAAGCGCGGCGAGTTTTTAAAGATTGCCAACCGCCCGAACCGTTATCTGTCGCGGGATGCCTTTGAGGAGGCGACTGTTTCGTTCGATGCACTTCTGGAATATTACGAAGAAAAAGACTGGATGTGCCAGCGGATCCGCAAACTGGAGCAGGATATCACGACACTGACGCATTTATCGCCGTTCGGCGCGGTCAATTACATCCGCTATGCGATCGGCTATGAACAGTATGTGAAGGAATATGCTGCATACCGCCATCTGAAAGAGGATGATCTGATTTCCGTTTTGGACGAGCTGCAGGAGGCGGCAAAGAGCCAGAAAAGCATCGAGGGCTGGTTTGCACATATTGAGGAATACCAGCAGAAGATGAAGGAAAAACAGAAGCAGCGCGCAGAGAGTGCGGAAGGAGTTATGGTTTCCACCCTGCACAGCGTCAAGGGACTCGAGTACGACAAGGTCTATCTTCTTGACGTCAACGAGGGCGTAATGCCGTATCAGAAAGCAGTCCTTGCGGAGGCGATCGAGGAGGAGCGGCGGATGTTCTACGTCGGAATGACGCGCGCCCGGAAAGAGCTGACGCTCTGTTATGTGGAGGAACGGTTTGAAAAGAAAGTCGAGCCGTCCCGGTTCCTGGACGAGGTGATCCAGTAAATTTGTACTGTTGTGAAAGATGTTGAAAATAAATTTACTAATTGATAAAATTTTAACAAATAATACATTGACAAAGTTTTAACAATGAAGTATAGTAATACCTGTAAGCGGGAACAATAAGATGACCGCAAAGCGAGGAGGAAAAACATTATGAAAATTTTATTTTACGATACCCAGAGCTACGACAGAGAATCTTTCGACCGAACCAAAGAGCAGTTTCCAGAAATTGAAGTGGAATATTTAAAAACCGGCCTTGCTGCAAGAACCGCTTCCCTGGCAAAGGGCTACGATGCCGTGTGCGCCTTCGTAAACTCCGATGTCGGAACAAAAACCGTAGAAGCACTGCATGAGGCAGGCGTCAAGCTGATCCTGATGCGTTGCGCAGGCTTCAACAACGTAGATTTAAAGACAGCTGCAAAATACGGCATTGATGTACGCCGTGTACCGGGTTACTCCCCGGAGGCTGTAGCTGAGCATGCGATGACACTGGCCATGACGGTCAACCGCCACATGCACAAAGCATATACGAAAGTAAGAGAAAACGACTTCAGCCTGGGCGGACTGATGGGATTTAACTTCTATCAGAAGACCGCCGGAATCGTCGGAACCGGAAAAATCGGTGCGGCTATGGCAAGAATCTGCCACGGTTTCGGCATGAAAGTCATTGCTTACGATGTATACCAGAATGAATCCTTAAAAGATTTTGTTACGTACGTAACTCTTGATGAACTGCTGGCGCAGAGTGATCTGATCTCCCTGCACTGCCCGCTGATGGACAGCACATACCACATGATCAACCGCGAGAGCATCAAAAAGATGAAAGACGGCGTGATCCTGGTCAATACGTCCCGCGGAGGTCTGGTAAAGACAGACGACCTGATCGAGGGAATCCGTGCAAGAAAATTCTTCGGCGTCGGCCTTGACGTATACGAGGAGGAAACCCCGAACGTATTCGAGGACCGTTCCGATGAGATTCTGGAGCACTCCACCACAGCACGTCTCCTGTCCTTCCCGAACGTTATGATCACTTCACATCAGGGATTCTTCACCGAGGAAGCACTGCGTGCGATTGCAGAGACCACACTGCAGAATGCACTGGATTTCGAGGCAGGAAAAGAGACCCCGAACATTGTCCGTGCATAATGGAAATCCACTAGAAAACAGTTATCTTATAAGAGAACAAGAGACAACCCATTTTCGGCGGGTTGTCTCTTTTAAATTATGAGAAAATAGTGTATGATGGTAGATAGCAGAAAAAACGGTCAGAGGAAAACACTGGCCGGATACAAAAGGAGAGCAGGATTTTATGGACTGTAAAGAAGCAGAAAAATTAATACAGCCATACGTGCAGGGAAATATGCCGGAGAAAGAGATGGAACCGTTTATTTCCCATATCCGGAAATGCCATACATGCCACGAGGAACTGGAGACATATTTTATTGTGAACCGTGCGATGGCATATTTCGAGGATGACGCGCCCGATTCCTACAATCTGACAGGACTTCTGGAACGCGATCTGGAGAAAAAAGAGGAAGAAGCGAGATACCGCCGGTACAAAGATACGTTTTTCCGGGTGCTGATGCTGATTCTCGTTCTGTTTCTGGTGCTCCTGGCTCTGCACTATTTTGAAGTGATAGAATTACCCTGGCTGAAAGGATTATTATGAGTGATAAAATCGTATTACTGGACGGACACAGTATTCTGAACCGGGCTTTTTACGGCGTACCGGATCTGTCCAATGCAGAAGGACTGCACACGAACGCCGTATATGGATTCCTGAATATTCTGTTTAAAATTCTCGATGAGGAGCAGCCGCAGTATCTTGCCGTGGCGTTTGACCTCCATGCACCGACATTCCGCCACAAAATGTATGACCAGTACAAGGGAACGAGAAAGCCGATGCCGCAGGAATTGCGCGAACAGGTCCCGGTGATCCAGGAAGTGCTCGCAGCAATGGACATTGAGATTGTCACAAAAGAGGGCTATGAGGCGGATGATATCTTAGGAACGCTCGGCCGCAAATGCGAGGCGGAAGGGATGGAAGTTACGATCGTATCCGGAGACCGCGACCTGCTGCAGCTTGCAACGGACCACATTCTGATCCGGATTCCAAAGACCGTAAAGCGTGTGACGACGATCGAAAATTACCATACGGCAGAGGTGCTGGAAAAATACAGTCTTCTCCCGAAACAGATCATCGATCTGAAAGCGCTGATGGGCGATACCGCAGACAATATCCCGGGTCTGCCGGGTGTCGGCGAGAAAACCGCGACGAAAATCCTGCTGCAGTACGAGACACTGGAAAATGCGCATGCACATTTCGAGGAGATCAAACCGAACAAGGCAAAAGAGGCGATGCGTGATCATTATGATCTGGCGGAATTAAGCAAAAAACTTGCAACGATTGATACCGATGCGCCGGTGGAGCTCGACCGTGAAAAAGCGGCACTCTCGAATTTTTATACACCAAAAGCGTATGAGATGTTCAAACGTCTGGAGTTTAAAAACCTGCTGGGCCGCTTCGAGGAGACGAATGCAGAACCAGAGGATGCCGTCTTTCTGCGCACCGTAACGGATTTTTCCGAGGCGGAAGAACTCTTTGGAACCATCGCGAAGGAGGAGAAGGCAGGAGCCGCTCTTCTGACAGAAGAAACCCCGAAGGACGGACCGATGGCAGATCGGAGCCGTTCACTTGTCGGTATGGCAGTTGCGTATGGAAGCGGAGAGCCGGATGTTGTTTACTTCCCAGCAGAAGGTTTCCTGACCGGAGATTATTTAAAAGAAAAATTGACTGAGCTGCAGAAGCAGATTCCGGTTTTCTGCGTCATGGACGGAAAAGAATTTCTGAAGGATATGCCGGACGCCGATGAAGCCCATCTGTTTGATGCCGGAATTGCCGCGTATTTATTAAATCCATTGAAATCACAGTATTCGTACGATGATATCGTAAAAGAGTACGTACACCGCTATGTGCCGGCAGTGGAAGAGATCTTCGGCGGAAGCAAGATTCCGGCCGCAGGAAAGATGACGCCGGAACAGCAGGAGTCGTATGCAGGTCATCAGGCGTATGCTGTATTTGCCGCACAGGAAAACATGGAAAAGCTGCTGAAGGAGCAGGGCATGTGGGATCTGTACCGGAATGTGGAGATTCCGCTGGTGTTTACGCTCCGTCAGATGGAAGCAGATGGAATCGCCGCAGAAAAAGAAGCACTTTCCGTTTACGGAGCTGAGCTGGCGGAGCGGATCGGAGAGCTGGAGGCACAGATCTACGAGGAGGCCGGCGAGGAGTTCAACATCAATTCCCCGAAGCAGCTCGGCGTGATTCTGTTTGAAAAGCTGCAGCTTCCGGGCGGCAAAAAGACCAAGACGGGTTATTCCACCGCCGCCGATGTGCTCGAAAAGCTCGCACCGGATCACAAACTCGTTGCCGATATTCTGGAGTACCGCCAGCTTGCCAAACTGAAATCGACGTACGCCGACGGTCTGCAGGCCGTGATCGGGAAAGATGGAAGAATCCATTCGACATTTAACCAGACCATCACCGCGACCGGCCGCATCAGCAGTACCGATCCGAATCTGCAGAACATTCCTGTGCGGATGGAGCTTGGCCGTCTGATCCGGAAAGCCTTCGTGCCAAAGCCTGGCTGTGTCTTTCTGGATGCCGACTATTCCCAGATTGAGCTCCGCGTGCTGGCCCATATGTCGGGCGATGAAAACCTGATCGAGGCGTACCGCGAGGCGGAGGATATCCACCGCATGACGGCATCGAAAGTGTTCCATGTGCCGCTTGAAGAGGTAACACCGCTGCAGAGAAGAAATGCGAAGGCGGTCAACTTCGGTATCGTATACGGCATCAGTTCGTTCGGTCTGGGCCAGGATCTCGGCATCAGCCGGAAAGAGGCAGAGGCCTATATTCAGCAGTATTTCGAGACGTATCCGGGTATCCATGAGTTTTTGAACCGCTGCGTAGAGGATGCCAAAGAGAAAGGCTATTCCGTGACGATGTTCGGACGCAGACGGCCGATGCCGGAGCTGAAATCGAGCAACTTTATGCAGCGGTCATTCGGCGAGCGCGTTGCGATGAATGCGCCGATCCAGGGAACGGCGGCGGATATTATTAAAATAGCGATGATCCGCGTGGCGAAACGGCTGAAAGAGGAGCAGTTAAAGACCAGACTTCTTCTTCAGGTACACGATGAGCTGCTGCTGGAAGTGCCGGAAGACGAGCTCGAAAAGGCAGAAAAGATCCTGGAAGAGGAGATGACCGGGGCAGCACATCTGGCTGTCAAACTCGAGATCGATATGCACACAGGAAACAACTGGTACGAGGCGAAATAGTGCACTCATACCAGGAGCGAAAGGATACAAAAGAATGAAAGTTTTTGGAATTACAGGCGGCGTGGGCGCCGGAAAAAGCGAAGTGCTCACGTACCTTGGACAGAATTATGATGCAACGGTGATCCAGGCGGACGAGGCAGGTTACCTTGTGATGCTGCCGGGCGGCGAATGCTATGGAGAGATTGTGAAGCTGTTCGGCAGACAGATCACCACAGAGACCGGCGAACTTGACCGGAAACGGATTGCTGAGATCGTTTTTCAGGACGAAGAAAAGTTAAAAGCCCTGAATGCGATCGTTCATCCGGCGGTAAAACGGTATATCAAAAAAGCCATTGCAGCCGCGGAAAAAGCAGGGACGGAATACGTCTTTGTGGAGGCCGCACTCTTAATCGAAGAAAAATATGATGAAATTTGTGATGAACTGTGGTATATTTATGCGGATGAAGAAGTCCGGAAGGAGCGATTGATCGAAGGACGCGGCTATTCCGAGAAGAAAGTTCGCGAAATCATGGCAAATCAGCTTTCCGAGGATGAATTCAGCAGCCACTGCGATTTTGAAATCGACAACAGCGGCGATTTTGAGGAAACAAAAAAACAGTTAGACCATAGGATGAAAAGATATGAAACTTTGTAGTATTGCAAGTGGTTCGAGCGGAAACTGCATTTTCGCGGGAAGCGAGACCACAAGCCTTCTGATCGATGCGGGCATCAGCGGAAAGCGCGTGGAGGCGGGGCTGGCTGTTCTCGACCGCAGCGCGAAGGAGCTGGACGGCATTCTCGTGACACATGAGCATTCCGATCATATCCAGGGCCTTGGCGTGCTGGCGCGCCGGTATGGTATTCCGATTTACGCAACGGATGGAACAATTCAGGCGATGCAGCAGACGAAGAGCCTTGGAAAGTTCCCGGAGGGGATTTTCCACACGATTCACGCGGATGACACGTTTACACTGGGAGACATCGCCGTACATCCGTTTACGATCTCCCACGATGCGGCAGAGCCGGTCGGCTACCGCATGGAATCCGGCGGGAAATCGATTGCGATTGCGACGGATCTTGGCGTTTACAGCGATTACACGGTTCAGAATCTGACCGGGCTGGATGCCGTTTTGTTAGAGGCAAATCACGACGAGAACATGCTTGCGGTCGGACCGTACCCGTATCCGTTAAAACAGCGGATCGCCGGGGCGAAAGGCCATTTATCGAATCTGGCGGCAGGCCATCTCCTCTGCGAGATTCTGCACGACAATCTGCAGGAAGTGCTGCTCGGCCATCTGAGCAAGGAAAATAATTATGAGGCACTGGCCTTTGAAACCGTGGCCTGCGAGGTCACAACGGGTGATAATCCGTATCACTCGGGTGATTTTCATCTCGCTGTCGCTAAAAGAAGCGAAGTATCACCGTTAATTGAGGTTTAAATATACATTTTTAGAGCTACATACCATGTTTTTCGCAAGGCCGCCATTACCGGTTTTTCCGGGGCTTTGACATAAAACCAGAAAAAGGAGAATGGAAACATGAAGAAGACAATTATCACTGTCGTAGGCAAGGACACCGTGGGCATTATCGCAAAGGTATGTAATTATCTGGCAGAGAACCAGGTAAACATCGAAGACATTTCTCAGACGATTGTGCAGGGATATTTCAACATGATGATGGTAACGGACGTCTCCAAGAGCGAGAAATCCAACGCAGAGCTTGCAAAAGATCTGGAGGAGCTTGGAAGTTCCATCGGCGTTGTCATCCGCTGCCAGCATGAAGATATTTTCAATATGATGCACCGTATCTAAAGCGAAGGAGAAAAACGACATGATAAATCTGTTTGAAGTAAAGGAAACGAACGAGATGATCGAAAAAGAGAATCTGGACGTTCGTACCATTACCCTTGGAATCAGTCTTATGGACTGTATCGACTCCAATCTTGACAAGCTGAACCGCAAAATCTACGACAAAATCACGACGACTGCCAGAAATCTGGTTTCCGTAGGTGAGGAGATCGAGGGCGAGTTCGGTATTCCGATTGTAAACAAGAGAATTTCCGTTACCCCGATTGCCTTAGTCGGCGCAGCAGCCTGCAGAACGCCGGAGGATTTCGTGACGATTGCACAGACTCTGGACCGTGCGGCAAAAGAAGTCGGCGTCAATTTCCTCGGCGGCTATTCCGCTCTGGTAAGCAAAGGTATGACGACAGCAGATGAGCTTCTGATCCGTTCTATCCCGCAGGCACTGGCTGTTACGGATTTTGTCTGCAGCTCCATCAACCTTGGCTCCACCAAAACCGGTATCAACATGGATGCTGTCAAACTGATGGGTGAGATCATCAAGAAGACGGCGGAGGCAAGCAAAGAGAACAACTGCCTTGGATGCGCAAAACTCGTTGTTTTCTGCAATGCACCGGACGACAACCCGTTCATGGCAGGCGCTTTCCACGGCGTAACCGAGGCGGATGCCATCATCAATGTCGGCGTTTCCGGCCCTGGTGTTGTCAAACATGCTCTGGAAAAAGTACGCGGCGAGAACTTTGAGGTACTCTGCGAGACGATCAAGAAGACCGCATTTAAGGTAACGCGTGTCGGCCAGCTCGTTGCACAGGAGGCTTCCAAGCGGCTGAACATTCCGTTTGGTATCATTGACCTTTCCCTGGCACCGACTCCGGCGATCGGAGATTCCGTTGCGGATATCCTTGAGGAGATCGGCCTCGAGCACGCAGGTGCACCGGGAACGACAGCAGCGCTGGCACTTCTGAACGATCAGGTGAAAAAGGGCGGTGTTATGGCATCTTCCTATGTCGGCGGTCTCTCCGGCGCATTCATCCCGGTTTCTGAGGACCAGGGTATGATCAACGCAGTCAACGACGGCGCACTGACCATTGAAAAACTCGAGGCAATGACCTGTGTCTGCTCCGTAGGTCTTGATATGATCGCCATCCCGGGAGACACGAAAGCATCGACCATCTCCGGAATCATCGCAGATGAGCTTGCCATCGGTATGGTCAACCAGAAAACAACGGCAGTCCGCCTGATCCCGGTCATCGGAAAAGGCGTGGGCGAGACCGTAGAATTCGGCGGCCTCCTCGGCTATGCACCGATCATGCCGGTCAACAACTTCTCCTGCGAGGCATTCGTCAACCGCACCGGAAGAATCCCGGCTCCGATTCATTCGTTTAAAAACTAAAAAGACAGCTGAAAAGCCGGCAGTGATCCTGAATGGAAAGGATCACTGCCGGCTTTTTTACCATCTGCGCAAATAAAAATAGTAATTTTAAGGAATGTATAGTATGATATATTACATACTGATAATTTTACTTGCAACCCATAAAAAGTGTAAGAAAAAATGAATTATTACGGGGAACTTCAGCGGTAGCAGCCGTTGTTCTATAGCAATTCAATAAATTATTGCACATAATTACACGAATGAAACCACCCTATGCAGTCCGTTGGACGAATTGTTAAAAATCCTTTTGAAATAGCTGATGGTAATTCCGATGCCATCCGTATCTTTTCTTTCCTTAAAAATGCTTTGAGTTTTGACCACATCTTTTCAATCGGATTCAGATCCGGACTATATGGGGGTAAATACAGATAGGTTACTTTTGAGCTGTCCAGTAGCTGTTTCACCGCTTTTGCATGATGGGAACGCATATTATCCATAACGATAATGTTTGCTTCTGAAAGCGTCGGCAGCAACTTTGTTTTCAGGTACTCTGCAAACCGCTCTACAGTAGTTCCTCCCGGATAGACTGTATAGGCACAGTCTCCATTCAGACGTATGGAAGAAAGAACGGTTGTATTGCAGGGCGTGTTGAGTGGAGTTTTATCTACTGCTCTCCGGTTTTTCCATGCTCTGGCATAATGTCGCGTCATATTGATGTTTACTCCGCTTTCGTCCAGAAAGACCAGATGATTTATGTCTTTCTCCGACATATGTTTTTTCCAATTCCTGCGTTTTTCCCTGACATCGGGGACGCTCCTGCTCTAAGGCGTGAAGAGATTTTTTCTTGTAAGAATACCCGAGTTTAATAACTGCCTTGCGGACTGTTTCATTACAAACATGCAAACCAAGTTTATCAATGATTTCATCAATTGTGATATCTGGTTCCTGCTGAACCACCCGGTCAATGTTTTGGATATCTTCCGGTGTCAGGGCATGTTTACGACCTCTCTGTGATGTCATTGTTTTTACAGAACCTGTTTCACGCATTTGTTTTTCTAGGCGGTAAACAGTACTGGTATTCACAGAAAAACACTCTGCGATTTCTTTTGCATTGTGCGTTTTATTCCAAGCTTCAATAAGTAGTTTTCGTGTTTCATCATGTAACATAATAATCACCTCTTGACTCTATCATAGACCTGTTGTCAAGAGTGTGCAGTATTTTTTTGGAGTGCTATAGTTACTTTGATGATGTAGATCCGAAGCTCTTCAAAAAAGAGGATCTGCTGGTATCTACAACAAAACGTTACATGCGCGGAAATGTCAATATGGAGATTATTTTTGACGTTTCCTATCTGGAGATTTATGCAGATGGTGGTCTGGAGACCGCTTCCGTATGCGTTTACCCGGATGCTCCGTACCAGGTGGTTTCTACAGACGGCGATCTGGAAGTGAAGATGTATACCATCAAAAAATAAGGGGTGCAAAAATTCGTAAACTAAAGTAAAATAAAGAAAACGGCTGGTGTCTGCAAAACCGGGATATAGGTGGTTTTGCAGACACTTGTACTATATTGGGATAATTTGGAGGGTTTGAACAAATGACAAAAACGAGAGACTACAGACCAAAAATTCACTTTTCACCGGAAACAGGCTGGATGAACGATCCAAACGGTATGGTTTATGTGGACGGCGTGTACCACTTCTTTTATCAGAAGTATCCATACGCAACCAACTGGGGCCCGATGCACTGGGGCCATGCGACATCCCGCGATCTGATTCACTGGGAGCATCAGCCGATTGCACTCTACCCGGATGAACTGGGATTTATCTTCTCAGGAAGTGCAGTATACGATATTCAGAATTCTTCCGAGTACGGCACCAATGAAAATCCGCCGATTATTGCCATTTACACGAGTCATCACAAGGACGGCCTGGAGCAGCAGAGCATTGCATACAGCAATGATAAAGGCCGGCATTTTGAGAAATCCTATCTGAATCCGGTCATCAAAAACCCGGGAATTTCCGATTTCCGTGATCCGAAAGCGTTCTGGAATCCGGTCAGAAGATGCTGGGGTCTTGTCCTTGCAGCACAGGACCGTGTTTTCTTCTATGCATCCCAGGATCTGAAAAACTGGGAGAAAACTGGTGAATTCGGACCGGAAGGAAACCATGTCAAAGGCGTATGGGAGTGCCCGGATCTGTTCCCGATCGAGTATGAAGGCAAAAACGTATGGGTTCTCGTTGTCAGTATGACGAAAGCTTCTGAGAATGATCACTGCAAGATGCAGTATTTCCTGGGCGATTTCGACGGCGAGAAATTCCTCTGCACCTACCCGTCCGATGAGCCGAGATGGCTGGACGAAGGCTTTGATAACTATGCGGCCGTTACCTTCCAGAACGCAAAAGACGTTCTGATGATGGGCTGGGGCATGAACTGGCAGTATGCTGCACAGACACCGACAGAAGACTACTGCGGTCAGGCAACTCTGGCAAGAAAACTGTCACTGACGAAAGTGGACGGCGATCTGACCCTCGTGGCTGCCCCGGTCGGACTGGAAAAATTCCGCCACAGCAGCTATCCGATTGAGAACCACACTACGATTCGTACCGAGACCTTTGGATTAAAGATCTCCGGAAAGGGAGATGCAAAAATTTCCCTGAAAAACTCGGTGGGCCAGAAGCTGAAAATCTATGTAACCGATACCGAAATCACGGTTGACCGTACGATGGCAGGATACAAAGAATTCAGTGAGCATTTCATGACGGAGAAATATTCCATTAGTACGGCAGCGAGAAAGAAAGACGGCGCATGGAATCTGGAACTTGTGTTTGACGTTTCGATTCTGGAACTGTTCGCCGAGGACGGCGTAGATGCCATCTCGACCGTTGTTTATCCGGAGACACCGTACGACCGCGTAAGCTGGAAGGGTGATCTTTCCGTAGAATTTTACGAAATCGAGGCATAGGACCGACAGGAAAGGAGAAAACGCAGAATGGGATACTTTAAAGATGTGACACCAGAATCAGTTGGAATTGGTTCGAAAGGAATTTTGAATTTTCTCGACCGGATCGAGAAAAGCCAGATCGAGCTGCACAGTTTTATGGTGATCCGCCACGGAAAGTGCGCGGCAAAGGGCTGGTGGAAGCCGTATGATGAAAAATTCCGTCATCCGCTGTACTCGTTCAGCAAATCACTGACGGCAACGGCGATCGGATTTGCAGAGCAGGAGGGAATCTTGTCGCTCGATGAAAAAATCGTCGATATATTCCCGGATCTGCTGCCGGAAGATCCATCCGAAAATCTCAAAAAAATCACACTGCATCACCTGCTGATCATGGGATGCGGCCACGAGACAGAGATTACGGATAATTCCGAAAACTGGATTTCCACATTCCTTCATCACCCGGTGCTTCATGAGCCGGGAACGTTTTACAAATATAACACGGCCGGAACCAACATGCTGGCGGCCGTTCTGCGGAAAAAGACAGGCCAAAACGTCACAGAGTTTCTGAAACCGCGCCTTTTGGAGCCGCTCGGCATCACCTCCCTGACCTGTGCACTGCTCGGTGACGGAACGGAGCTTGGCGGAGGCGGTATGAAGATGGTGACGGAGGATATGGCGAAATTCACCTATTTCCTGTCCAGACAGGGCGAGTGGGAAGGAAAACAGCTGCTTCGAAAAGACTGGTTTGAACGCGCCTGCCGCAAGCAGATTGAGACGGAGGGCGATTCGGAAGGCCACGTAAAAGACTGGGCGCAGGGCTACGGCTATCAGTGCTGGATGTGCCGCTATCCGGGTTCGTTCCGCGCAGACGGCGCCTACGGCCAGTTCGGTGTTGTATTCCCGGAGCTCGACCTGATCGTGATTCTGACAACCGCGACAGAGCAGACCCAGGAGGAACTGAGTGCCCTGCAGGAAGAGCTGATCCCGTATGTGAAGAAAGAGGCAGGAGAGCTGCCGCCGTCCGCGCTTGCCGATGTGGTAAAAGAGCGTACCGCAGATCTGGCTCTGCAGCCGCGCAGAGGAACGAGAAATCCTTTCATGGAAGAAAAAGTAAGCAGTCATGTTTACGTGTCTGTTCCGGTGATGAATGACCGGCTGCCGGATTCCGCAGAAATTCTGATCGGCGGAAGCGGACTGTTCAACCTGGAGACAAGCCCGATCCAGGAGATGCGCTTTTCCTTTGGCGGCGACCGGATGTACTGGAAAGTAACCGAGGGCGGCAAAGAAAAAGAATTTGTCCTCTCGATGCGTCAGGATTTCGCCTACAGCGAAGCGGACGGCCATATTTACGCTGGATCCGCTGCATGGCGCACCCTCAACACACTTGAGATGGAACTCCGCCGGATGGACGGTTTAAGCGGCGGCCGCATGATCATAAGATTCCAGAAGGAAAATCTTCTGTTAGAGGCGGAGGATACGCTGATCAGCGTCGGCGGACTCGGCATTTCACCGCGCCAGGCACTGACTGTGTTTGGAATCAAAGAAAATTAAACATAGCGAAACAGACCAAAGCCGGCGGAATTTTCCGCCGGCTTTTTCGTGGGACGAAAGAGTATTCTGTAAAATTTTTGGCAAAAAATAAAAAACAATATGCAAAGTCGGATGGAAGAATTGCCAAGTTTCTCTGAATATGGTAAAATTTTGACTATCTTGAAAAGAAATCGACGCAAAATATAAAGATACAGGAGGCTCTATGTCAGTTTTTTCAGATTTATTATCCGAATATATTACCATGAAGGATGTCGGGGTTTACCCGCTTTCGCAGTTCTGCGGACTCGACCGTTCTTCTATGTATAAAATTATCAACGGAAAGCGGAATCCGGCCGGGGAGGATGTTGTGCGGAAGATGGCGCAGTTTATGCAGCTGACGCCGCAGGAAAAAACAGACTTCATGGATGCGTTCTATATTGCCCAGATGGGCGCGGAGGTGTATTACCGGCGCAAAGCGGTCGGAGAACTGATTGAAACATTCAGCCGCCGTGAGGGAAGAAAAGAACATATCTTTTCTGAGATGGAGGTTGCGCAACTCGAACTGAACGGGGGGGTAGCGGAGCAACTCCCTTTCAGGGCGCAGCGCATGTGCGGCATGCGATTTTACAGCTGTTTTCCGGCGAGGCTGTAAAAGAAAACGGAGAAATTTCCGTTCTGGTCCAGCCGGACTTTGACTTTGCGATGGAGCTGCTGCAGGCACTCGGAGAACAGAATCTGGGTCTTACGATCCGCCATCTGTTCTGTATGAACAACAACGAGAAGCTGATTTCGATGCGGAAAAACTATAACTTAAGCTGTCTGCAGAAAATTCTTCCGATCTGTGCCTGCGGCTGTGATTACCGTGCGTGGTATTATTACGACAACGTGGCGGCACGGCTGAATGAGTTCCGTCTCTTTCCGTATCTCATTCTGACTGAGCACTGTGCGCTTGTGTTCAGCGCGGATTACCAGAATGCGATTCTGTTCCGGGAGGAAGAGATGCTTCGGATGATGCGGGAAATGTTTGAACAGTATCTGCGGCAGTCTGATCCGTTGTTTGAACGGCTCGACACGGTGCAGACACAGCTTGGCTACACGGAAACACTGATTCAGCATTTTATCGAATCGAACTCACCGCGCTACTTTTTTCAGCGGATGCCATGCTTTTCCGGCCTTCTGACCGGACAGATGCTGGAGCGACACCTTGTGCCGGAGATGCCGATGCGGGAACAGATGGTGCAGGCGGTTGCCCGGTATGCAAAAGTGATGCAGAGCAGAGTGCTGGACAAAAAGACGACGATGTTTTTCTCGGAGGACGGCGTGCGGAACTTCCTCGAAACGGGACGCGTGGATGAGTACCCGAGAGAGTGCTATTCCCCGCTCGATATGGAGGAGCGAGTCGATCTGGTGCGGAAATTTCTGGCGCTGCGGGAGCAGACGAATCTTCGGATGATGAAAGATGCGGAGGTCAGAGCGAAACATACGCTGAATATTTCGGTCAATGCACATGAAGGCTATCTTTTATTCCAGACGAAAAACGAGCGCCTGATTTACCTGAGCATTCAGGAGCCGAGTGTTCTGACAGCGTTTTACGATTACCTGGAATCGATGAAACCCGAACACTTCTGCACGGAAGAAGAAATGCTTGCGCGGATGGACAGACTGCTTGACGAATTTGTATCTTGTCATTCGGATGCAGGTTCGATATAATAATTAACAGAAAGATATTCCAAGAACCGGTCAGTTGCGGAAATCGCAGGTGACCGGTTTTGTTGCGGCTTTGCAGAAAAAGCTGCGGGAAAATCAAATTTTACAAATGGGGGTTTTGTATCATGAGCGCAGAGAGCAAAACAAGAATGACAGAGGGCAGTATCTCCCGGAAGATCATCCTGTTTGCCATCCCGCTGTTTCTCGGAAATCTGTTTCAGCAGCTCTACAACACAGCCGACTCGCTGATTGTAGGAAACTTTCTGGGAAGCAACGCGCTGGCAGCCGTCAGCTCATCGGGAAATCTGATCTTCCTGATGGTCGGTTTTATCAACGGTATCGCGATGGGTGCCGGTGTTGTGATTGCAAGGTATTATGGGGCGAAAAACCACAAAAATCTGCAGAAAGCCATCCACACGACCGTGGCCTTCGGCCTGGCGGCCGGTGTTGCGCTGACTGTGATCGGTATGTACCTGGCACCGAAAATTCTGGTGCTGATGGGAACGCCGTCCGATGTCCTGCCGCAGTCCGTCGAGTATTTCCGCACGTATTTTGCGGGTTCTCTCGGCTTTATCATGTATAACATTTTCGTCGGCATCCTGCAGTCCGTCGGTGACAGCCGCCACCCGCTGATCTATCTGATCGTGTCGTCGTGCATCAACGTTGTGCTCGACCTGCTTTTCATCGGCGGCCTCGGTATGGGTGTCGGTGCGGCGGCGCTTGCAACGGTTATTTCCCAGTTCACAAGTGCGATTCTCTGTATGATCCATCTGCTGCGGACGAAAGAAGAGTACCGGCTTCACATCAGCAAAATCCGTTTCGACGGCCGCGTGCTCGGCGAAATTATCCGCAACGGTGTGCCGTCCGGCTTCCAGAACTCAGTTATCTCGATTGCAAACGTTTTCGTGCAGACAAACATCAATGCATTCGGAAAAATGGCGATGGCAGGCTGCGGTTCGTATGCGAAAATTGAGGGCTTTGCCTTCCTGCCGGTCACCTGCTTTACGATGGCGCTGACCACATTCGTCAGCCAGAACCTCGGCGCAAAACAGTATGACCGTGCGAAAAAGGGAGCGCGGTTCGGCATTCTCTGCTCGGTCATCATTGCCGAACTGATCGGATTTGTCATCTACGCTGCTGCACCGACCCTGATTGCGGCATTCAACAGCGATCCGCAGGTCGTCCACTACGGCGTGATGCAGGCGAGAACGATTGCGCTGTTCTACTTCCTTCTGGCATTTTCCCACTGCATCGCGGCCGTGCTCCGCGGTTCCGGACACGCCTCGATTCCGATGGTTGTCATGCTCTGCGTCTGGTGTCTGTTCCGTGTCAGCTACATCACGGTGACGGTCCGTCTGATCCCGGATATCCGCGTGATCTTCTGGGCATATCCGCTGACCTGGAGCATCAGTTCCGTCATTTTCCTGTATCTGTTCCTGAAAGGAAAATGGGTGTACGGCTTTGAAAAAGGAGGAAGACGATGAACGCAGAATCGACGAGAGAAGCGCTCGATGTGGCATCGCTGGCGGGAGATATTCTGCTGGCGAGCGGAGCGGAAATTTTTCGCGTGGAAGAGACGATCGAGCGCATTGCACGGGCGTACGGCGTCAGCTCCAGCGATGCGTTTGTGCTGAGCAGCGGCATTTTTCTGACCGCCGAGAGCGGCAAACGACAGGAATTTGCCCGTGTGCGCCACATCCCGCTGTCGGCGGCGCGGCTCGACAAGGTAACGGCAGTCAACCAGCTTTCCCGCGAAATCGAGGAGGGCCTGCATACGCCAAAAGAGGCAAAAGCGTGGCTGCTCGACATTCAGCGGATGCCGGACAAACCAAGATGGCACCAGGTGCTTGCGTCCGGTGTCGGAAGCGCGTGCTTCTGTTTTCTGTTCGGCGGCGATGTCGTGGACAGTATGGTAGCATTTCTGTCGGGCTTTGTCCTGTATTTCTATCTGCTGTATCTGCTGCGCGGCAGAATGTCAAAGATTGCGACCAACATTTCCGGCGGTGCGCTCGTCACGCTGATCGCCGTGTTCCTGTATCAGGCGGGGATCGGCCACCATCTGGACAAGGTCATCATCGGTTCGATCATTCCGCTGGTGCCCGGCGTAAACTTTACGAATGCCATCCGTGATATCGCAGACCAGGATTACATTGCGGGCTCGGTGCGGATGCTGGATGCGCTGCTTGTAACCTTCTGCATTGCGCTCGGCGTCGGCCTTGTTATCACAGGCTACCATCGACTGGCAGGAGGACTGCAGCTATGAGTGAGACGATTCGTTTAATCGCGGAATTTTTCGCCGCCTGCATTGGAACGATCGCGTTTGCGCTTCTGTTCCAGGTGCCGCGGAAATACTATTTATATTGCGGCATTGCCGGCGCGTGCGGCTGGATCTGCTACAAACTGATCCTCCCGTATACGACAGAGCCGGTATCCATCTTTTTTGCAACCGTGCTCGTCATTATTCTGTCGCGCAGCTTTGCCGTCTACAAGCGCTGCCCGGTAACGGTATTTCTGATCGCCGGAATTTTCCCGCTGGTGCCGGGAAGCGGCATCTACTGGACTGCCTTTTATGTGGTAACAAATGATCTGGAGCGCGCCGGAGCAAGAGGATTTCTGACGCTGAAAGATGCGGTTGCGATTGTGCTCGGTATTCTCTTTGTCTTCGAGTTTCCGCAGAGCTGGTTCCGCAGGGTGTTGACAGATAAAAACAAATAACCTATTATTGTAGTAGAGATTATAAATAAGGAGGAAGGAAAACAAATGGCATTGAATCAGTTTTCCAGAACACAGCTTCTGCTCGGACAGGAGAGCATGGATCTTCTGGCGGATGCAACCGTTGCGGTTTTCGGTATCGGCGGCGTGGGCGGCTATACCGTGGAGGCGCTGGCCCGTAGCGGCATTGGCACGCTGGATCTCATCGATGATGATAAGGTCTGCCTGACCAACATCAACCGCCAGATTTTAGCCACCCGCAAGACCGTGGGTAAGTACAAGGTCGAGGTCGCCCGCGACCGCATTTTGGAGATCAACCCCGACGCCGTGGTCAACATCTACCAGACCTTCTACACGCCGGATACCAAGGATCAGTTCGACTTTACCCAGTACGACTACGTGGTCGACGCCATCGATACCGTCACCGGCAAGCTGGCCATGATCATGCAGGCCGATGCCGCCGGTACGCCCATTATCAGCTGTATGGGTGCGGGCAATAAGATCAACCCCGCCGCGCTGGAAGTGGCTGATATTTACGAGACGTCCGTCTGCCCGCTGGCCCGCGTCATGCGTACCGAGCTGCGCAAGCGGGGCATCAAGCACCTGAAAGTGGTCTATTCCAAGGAGAAGGCCATCACCCCCGTGGACGATATGGCCATCAGCTGCAGCCAGCACTGCATCTGCCCGCCGGGCACCGCCCGCAAGTGCACCCAGCGCCGCCAGGTGCCGGGCAGCACCGCCTACGTCCCCGCCGTGGCCGGGCTTATCATCGCAGGCGAAGTCATCAACGACCTGGCCGGCAAGCAGCCCGAAATGGTACAGAATTAAACAAAACAAACCGGGAGCACCTTTCAACGGGTGCTCCCGGTTTTTGTCCTATGGCAATACCGCACAATTCCCGCCTGACGGCTTAAGCACCGCTCCG